>Ga0157360_1000025_pt1 | contig 92940 bp, 74 predicted proteins | sample AttlaeALBM1_FD_111483 | JGI IMG/M metagenome (GOLD analysis project Ga0157360, IMG submission 111483) | Fungus gardens microbial communities from leaf cutter ant in Ribeirão Preto, State of São Paulo, Brazil - Atta laevigata ALBM1 | ecosystem: Host-associated > Fungi > Mycelium > Unclassified ...
CAACAATTTCTACAACGCGCAGAGGCGGCATTCCGCACTCCAGTGGAAAAGTCCTCTGGATCATGAGCGCAACGTCGCTTAACAGATACCCATGGTCCGGAACTAAACCGTGACACGTCCAATGCGCTGCTGGCTTACTCCGGTTCCTGGCGCTGGATGCTGGGGATCGTGGCCATTCCTGGCGTGGTCTTCCTCCTGGGCGTGCTCCTGCTGCCGGACAGCCCGCGCTGGCTGGTTCTGCGCGGCCGTAAGGACGAAGCCTTCACGGTCCTGCATGAACTCCGTGGCCATGAGGGAGAAGCACGCTCTGAAATTGCAGACATCGAGGAGCAGCTCGCCCAGATCGAAGGCGGCTATGGTCTCTTCAAAGCAAATGCGAATTTCCGTCGCTCCGTGTTTCTCGGGGTTCTGCTTCAGACCATGCAGCAGTTCACGGGGATCATCGTGGTCATGTACTACGCCCCGCGCATCTTCGAAGTCGCAGGCTTTGGCGATAATGCGGCCATGTGGGGTACGGCGATAGTGGGACTGGTGAATGTGCTCTCCACGTTCATAGCCATCGGCTTCGTGGACAAATGGGGCCGTCGCCCGATGCTGATTGCCGGTTTTGTCATCATGACGATCGGCATGTTTACAGTCGGCACGATACTTTACTTCGGAACGGGGAACAGCGAACTCGCCCGCTATGGTGCCGTGGTGATGCTGCTGGCCTTTATCGTGGGCTTTGCGTTCTCCGCCGGGCCGTTGGTGTGGATCCTGTGTTCGGAAGTGCAGCCCATCAAGGGTCGTGACTTTGGTATTGCCTGTTCCACCTTTACCAACTGGCTCACGAACATGATCGTTGACCTGACATTCCTGACGCTCCTGAACACGATCGGCAACGCTCAGACCTTCTGGATGTATGCCGCTTTCAATGCATTCTTCATCTACCTGACCCTGAAATTCGTGCCTGAAACGCGTGGTGTTTCTCTCGAGCAGATCGAGCGGAATCTCATGGCTGGCAAGCCCCTTAACCGGATCGGCCTGTGACACCGCGTTCTGACATCACTTCTGGCAAGACTGTTCCGGCGCGCTCACGCCTGCCGGGACAAACCGCTGCCGTGGCTTCTTCCCATCAGCGGTTTTCCTTCACGGAGACCCAAGACAATGACAGTAAAAATCGCCATTAACGGCTTTGGCCGTATTGGCAGGCTGGCCCTTCGCAGCATTGTTGAAACAGGACGGCAGGACGTTACGCCCGTCGGGATCAACGGGCCGGGGTCGGCGGAAGACAAAGTGCACATGCTGGTCTATGACAGTGTGCATGGCCGGATGCCAGGTGAGGTCCAGCTTGAAGGGGACATGCTCACCATCAGGCATAACGGCAGAACTTACGGCCCCATTCGTGTCTCTTCCGAGCGTGATCCGTCAAAAGTCCCCTTCGAAGGGGTGGACGTGGCGCTTGAATGTTCGGGTCTGTTCACCACGAAGGAAAAAGCCTCCCTTCTGATTGAGGCAGGTGCCCGCAAGGTCCTGATTTCAGCACCGGGAACGGATGTCGACGCCACCATCGTCTATGGCGTGAACAACGACATGCTGACGGCGGACATGACGATCATTTCCAACGCGTCCTGCACGACCAACTGCCTCGCTCCGCTGGTGAAGGTATTGGACGATAATTTCGGCATCGACTGCGGTTACATGGTGACGATCCATTCCTACACCGGAGACCAGCAGATCGTGGACCGCCGTCACCGGGATCTGCGACGCGCACGCTCCGCCGCCCTGAACATGGTTCCAACCTCAACAGGCGCCGCCAAAGCCATCGGACTGGTACTTCCCCATCTGAAAGGTCGTTTGGATGGAACCTCCATCCGTGTTCCGACGCCGAACGTCTCCCTGGTTTCGCTCGACTTCCTGTCCCGCCACCCGCCTGAGACACCAAAGGACGTGAACCGTGTTATGCAGGAGGCGGCCAAGGGCACCTTGAAAGGTGTGCTGGCTTATAGCGATGCGCCTCTGGTCAGCAGTGACTTCAACCACTCGCCGGCGTCGTCCAATTTTGATGCGACACAGACGGCGATTATGGAATGCGGGCGGATGGTGCGCGTCTGCGCCTGGTATGACAATGAATGGGGCTTTTCAAATCGCATGATCGACACGTCCGTCCTGTTTGGGGCGATGTGAGTCAGGCGGATATTTGTTTCAGAGTATGGAACGGAGCATAAAAGCACTTTCCTGAACGGAGGGTGCTTTTTCCATGATGTCCCGTCTGAAACTTCTGGCACTGATGGCCTGCCTTGGCGCGCCACTTGCGGCGTCTGCCCAGAGCATGGCCTCCATGCCAGCGACTTGCGACAACGCAAAATTCCTGAACGACCAGCAGACTTTCGAACAACGCAGCGCCACCCGGACGGATCTTCCGGAACATATCTGCGGACGTGTCATTGCGGTGGCCCAGCGGGCGCAAAGAACGCGCAGCGGCTGGCATGGCTATTTCTACCTTGATGTCGGACAGGGCGTTTCCATCCGGATTGTGTCCGGGCTCGATGAGATGAGCGCCCCTCAATGGCCGTGGGTCCAGAAGGGCGACAATGTTGAAGTGCAGGGCCGCTATTACTATGACAGCCTGCGCAAGCAGGGCATTGACTGGACGCATCACGGCACGAGCCGCAAATGGCCCTGGGCCGGGTATGTGACCGTTAACGGGCATCGCTACGAATAAAAAAAGCCCCGGAGGATGATCCTCCGGGCTTTTTCCTGACAAGACGACTCAGTTCGTCGCTTCGTCTTTTTTCTCGGCGTCTTCGTTCTTGAGCTCCGAACCTTCGATGATCTCGAAGTCCAGCGCGTCGTTTTTCAGACCGATCTTCACAGCGCCACCCTTTGCCAGTCGGCCGAAGAGCAGTTCTTCCGCCAGAGGCTTCTTGATGTGCTCCTGAATGACGCGGCCAAGAGGACGTGCACCATACAGGCGATCATAACCCTTCTCAGCCAGCCATTCCGTGGCGGCAGAGGAGATTTCGATCGTGACGTGACGGTCGGCCAGCTGGGCTTCGAGCTGGAGAATGAACTTCTCCACCACACGACCCACGGTCTCCGGCGTCAGGTTGGCGAACGGAATAACCGCATCCAAACGGTTCCGGAACTCAGGGGTGAAGGTGCGCTTGATGGCCTCTTCGTCCTCGCCCGAACGGCTGGTCCGGCCGAAGCCGATCGCTTCCTTGGACAGGTCCGCCGCGCCCGCATTCGTGGTCATGATCAGGATCACGTTGCGGAAATCGACGGTCTTGCCGTTGTGATCTGTCAGGCGACCATGATCCATGACCTGAAGCAGGACGTTGTAAAGGTCCGGATGGGCTTTTTCGATTTCATCCAGCAGCAGGACCGCATGGGGATGCTGGTCAATCGCATCTGTCAGCAGTCCGCCCTGATCAAACCCGACATACCCCGGAGGCACACCGATCAGACGGGAGATCGAATGACGTTCCATGTATTCGGACATGTCGAACCGGATGAGTTCAATGCCCAGAGACGAGGCAAGCTGCTTGGCCACTTCCGTCTTGCCGACGCCCGTAGGGCCGGAGAACAGGTAGTTGCCGATCGGCTTCTCCGCATCACGTAGACCCGCACGGGACAGCTTGATCGCTGCGGCAAGCGCATCAATCGCCTTGTCCTGTCCGAACACCATGTTCCGCAGATCCCGTTCCAGATGGCGCAGGGTCTCGCGGTCATCTGCCGTGACTGCCTTGGGCGGGATGCGCGCAATCTTGGCGATGGCGTCTTCCACATCCTTCAGGGTCACGGTCTTGCGGCGCTTGTTCTCGGGAACCAGCATCCGGGCCGCACCGACTTCATCAATCACGTCGATGGCTTTGTCCGGCAGTTTGCTATCATGCACGTAACGGGCTGCCAGTTCGACGGCGCCACGCAGGGCCTCGTCGGTGTAGCGAACCTTGTGGTGCTTCTCGTAACTGCCCTTCAGGCCCCGAAGGATCTTGATGGCATCTTCGACAGAAGGCTCCGGCACGTCGATTTTCTGGAAGCGCCGAACCAGAGCACGGTCCTTCTCGAAGTGCTGACGGAACTCCTTGTACGTCGTGGACCCGATGCAGCGCAGTGTTCCCGCCGCCAGAGCAGGTTTCAGCAGGTTGGACGCATCCATGGCCCCCCCCGACGTTGCACCAGCCCCAATGACGGTGTGGATCTCGTCGATGAACAGGATTGCACCGGGCGTCTGGTCAAGTTCCGTCACGACGGCTTTGAGGCGTTCCTCAAAGTCACCGCGATACCGCGTACCAGCCAGAAGCGAACCCATGTCGAGGGAGAAAATCGTGCTGTCCTGCAGGACTTCAGGCACATCCTTCTCAACGATGCGCTTGGCCAATCCTTCCGCAATGGCCGTCTTGCCCACACCCGGATCACCCACATAAAGCGGATTGTTCTTCGTGCGGCGGCACAGGATCTGGATCGTGCGCTCGATTTCCTGATCGCGGCCGATCAGCGGGTCGATCCGTCCTTCGCGGGCACGATCGTTCAGATTGACGCAATACGTTGCCAGTGCGCCGTCCTTGGCCGCTTCCTTACGTTCTTCACGTTCGGACATATCCTTGGATGCAGCAGCAGCTTTCCGGCCCGCACCCCGGTCCGGAGCTTTGGCAATTCCGTGCGAGATGAAGTTCACGGCGTCGAGTCGCGTCATGTCCTGCAATTGCAGGAAGTACACTGCGTGGCTCTCACGCTCGGCAAAAAGCGCAACCAGCACATTCGCACCCGTGACCTCGTCGCGGCCTGTGCTCTGCACATGGATGGCCGCGCGCTGGATCACGCGCTGGAACGCAGCAGTTGGTTTCGGTTCTGTCGGACGGTCTGATGCCAAACCCGCCAGATCCTTGTCGAGGAAATCGGTCAGGTCGGAACGCAGTTTCTCAAGGTCGATTCCGCAGGCGCGGAAAACCGTCAGTGCGTCGGCATCTTCCGTGAGGGCCGACAGCAGATGTTCGAGGGTGGCATATTCATGACGCCGATCTCCCGCGAATGTCAGGGCGCGGTGGAGCGTCTGTTCGAGCGTACGGGACAGCATAGGGTGGCGCTCCTCTCGACCTCTCGTGGAAGAGGTATCTTGTCGTGGTGCAACACGTAACGCCAGTCAGAAACGCATGGCTGAACAAGAAATTGTCCGGTGCCTGCATTCCTTAGGGCAGGAAAGTCAGTCTTTTTCGATCGTACACTGAAGCGGATGCTGGTTCTGGCGCGCCAGATCCATGACCTGAGCCACCTTGCTTTCCGCGACTTCGTAAGTGAAGACGCCGCAGACGCCGACCCCCCGCTGATGCACCTGCAACATGACGGCCGTCGCTTCTTCCCTGTTCATGGAGAAGAAGCGTTCGAGCACATGCACAACGAATTCCATCGGGGTGTAATCGTCGTTGAGCATCAGCACTTTGTACATGGACGGCTTGCGCGTCCGTGTCCGCGGGCGAACGACAACGCTGATCCCCAGATCTTCGTCGTCAGGCAGGCGTGGACCCGTCGGTTCCTTGGGGTCTGACGGGCCGGGTCCCATCACGGTCGAACCGTAAGTGGACTCGGTTGTCAGACGGGCGGTGGAAGGTGAAAGAAAATCGTAAGAAGACATGACTGGTATGATATGGGACGCTTCCCCCGACTTGAGAAGGGGGTAAGAAGCAGTACATTTCGTGAATATCGCCATGTTCCTGACATGATCTGGTCGGCTTTGCGTCATGCTTACGAAAAATTAAGCAGACTCCCGCAAACCCTGTGGACGGGCGCTTTTTGTTGCGCCTAATGTAATGGGATTACGGACTGTCTTGAGCGGTCTGACTGTCCCCGACGATAATGTTTGTTCAGAGGCTGCCACATAATGCGCTTACCCTTCCGCAAGGCCCTTCTGTTATGCGCACTCACGGCTGTGGGTATGGGATCTGCCCGAGCGCAATATGCGGGCCATGTTTCCAGCTTCGTGATGGATGCGCGTACGGGGGCGGTTCTTTCTCAGTCTGATGCGGAACTGCAGCGTTATCCCGCGTCCCTGACCAAGCTCATGACACTTTACCTGACCTTCCGTGCTCTGGAAGCCCATCAGATCACGCTGGATCAGGAAGTTCCGGTCTCCATTCATGCATCCATGCAGGCTCCTTCGAAGCTGGGGCTGGTTCCGGGAACACGTCTGACGGTTGAGCAGGGAATCCTCGCTCTGGTTACGAAGTCCGCCAATGACGCTGCCTGTGCGCTGGGTGAATTCCTGGGCGGTGGCGATGAAGTGCGTTTTGCCCAGCTCATGACCCAGCAGGCGCGCGCTCTTGGCATGACCAACACGACGTTCCGTAACGCGTCCGGCCTGCCAGACCCGGATCAGGTGACGACGGCGCATGATCTTGGACTTCTGGCACAGCATCTGATCAACGATTTCCCGCAGTATTATCACTATTTCGGTGTGCCTTCCTTCTATTTCCATCGCCATCTGGTTCCAAACCATGATCCGATGCTGAAGATCTATGCGGGTGCTGATGGTATGAAGACGGGTTACACCGACGCTGCCGGCCGCAATCTCGTGACGTCGGCCATTCGTGGCAATGTCCGTCTGATTGGCGTTGTGCTTGGGTCGTCTTCCAATGCGCGCCGGTCAATGGAAATGGCCTCCATTCTGGATGACGGCTTCGCTTCAGAAGGTGTCGCACCGCAGCCGCTGATGCATCCGGTCGCACCGCGGACGATGATGATCGCCTCAGCGCGTCATGGCGGTCGCTTTGCGCATAGCCGGACGCTGGTTGCGTCCAGCCGTCCGATGGAAGTGGCTGATGCTCCGACCAGCCCACGCCGCTTTGGTCGCATCACACGTCATGCTGCGTCCGTCCGGATGGTTAGTGCGCATCATGTGGCGACCCATCACAAGGCTGGTCGTCACTCGCGAGGCTGAAAAACTCGCGCCCCTGCCTTTCGGTTAGCGCAGGACAGTCGCATTTTGTCCCGACCTGTAAAAGATTGAGGATCGGGCGGCAGACATGGGTGATAATTCGCGTGGGATTGTTCTTTACGACAGTGAAGACTTCAAACACCTGAGAATGGTCGGGAAGCTGGCCGCAGAAACGCTGGACATGATCACGGAACATGTTCAGCCAGGTGTCACGACAGAAGAGCTGAACAGACTCATCCACGAATTCACCCTTGCCCATGGCGCGACACCCGCTCCCCTGAATTACCACGGCTTCCCCAAAGCCTGCTGCATCTCCATCAATCATGTTGTCTGCCACGGTATTCCGGGAGACAAGAAGCTTTCCAACGGCGATATCGTCAATATCGACGTCACATCTATTCTGGATGGCTGGTACGGCGACAATTCCCGTATGTACATTGTCGGCAAAGCACCGAAGAAAGCTGAAAAGCTGGTTGAGGTGACGTATGAATCCCTCATGCTGGGAATCGAGCAGGTCAAGCCAGGCAATACGCTTGGTGACGTCGGTCATGCGATCCAGATGCATGCCGAAAAGAACCGCTTTTCCATCGTCCGTGATTTCTGTGGTCATGGTATTGGGCGGGACTTTCATGCCGCTCCGAACGTGCTGCATTACGGCAAGCCGGGGCAGGGCGTTAAGCTCGTTCCGGGCATGGTTTTCACGATTGAGCCCATGCTCAATATCGGTAAGCCAGATGTAAAAATTCTCGATGACGGCTGGACAGCCGTTACGCGTGATCGCACGCTCTCTGCTCAGTTTGAGCATATGGTCGGGGTGACGGAAGACGGTTGCGAAATCTTCACCCTGTCCCCGAAAGGTTACAACAAGCCCCCATACGGAGCTGGCGCATGAAAAAAATCTTTGCCCTGATTGTTGCAGGTCTGACGGGGGGCACGGCGCTGGCTGCCCCCGCATCGACCACTCTGAGTTCCGCTCATGATCCTCTGGCTTTCGGACCGGATCAGATGTCGCCGGGCGTTCTGGCTTCGGGCAAGCACGGTATGGTGGTTTCGGCGCAGCATCTTGCCTCGGAAGCAGGAGCTAAAATTCTTGCACAGGGCGGTAACGCCATCGATGCCGCGGTTGCCGTGGGATATGCGTTGGCAGTTGTGTATCCGGCGGCTGGTAATATCGGCGGCGGTGGCTTCATGACCATCCGTTTGAAAACCGGGCAGACGGTCTTCGTGGATTTCCGCGAACATGCCCCGGGTGCGGCAACCGCCACGATGTATCAGGATGCTTCCGGCAAGGTTATTCCGGGCCTGTCCACGGAAGGCTGGAAGGCCGTTGCGGTTCCGGGAACGGTCGCCGGGCTGGATACGATCCTGCAGAAATGGGGCCATCTCTCGCGTGCAAAGGTCATGGCTCCCGCCATTGCCCTGGCGCGTGACGGCTTCATCCTGAATGAAGGGGACGTTCAGCTTCTGAACACGTCCACGAAGTATTTCCGTCAGGACCCATATGCCCGGCCGATTTTCCTGCGTCCGGATGGGTCTTCCTTTGAACCGGGCGATCGGCTGATTCAGAAGAACCTCGCCAATTCTCTGGAGCTTGTTGCCAAAAATGGCCCGAAGGCCTTTTATGAAGGGCCAATCTCCTCCGAAATCGTGCGTGCCAGCAAGGAAGGAGGCGGTCTTCTGGAAGCTGCGGATTTCACGAATTACCGTATCCGCTTCATGGAGCCGATCCGCTGCACCTATCGCGGCTACACGATCGACACGGCTCCTCCGCCGAGTGGTGGTGGCGTAGCACTTTGTGAGATCCTGAACATCCTGTCCGGCTATGACATGCACGCGCTCGGCCTGCACACGGCGGCTTCTGCGCAGCGTGAAATCGAAGCCATGCGTCATGCCTATTCAGATCGGCGTGATCTCGGGGATCCGGCCTTCGTCAAAAATCCGATCGAACACCTGAATGATCCAGCTTATGCCGCGCAGGTACGGGTTGGCATTCCGTTGGATCATGCTCTGCCATCCAGCACGCTGCGTGCGGGCGAAGCCCTTCCGGTCAAGGCCGCAGAAGCCGCGCCGGATACGCAGGAAAAGCATGAGACGACCCAGTTCTCCGTGCTGGACAAGAGCGGGATGGCGGTTTCGGCCACCTACACCCTCAATGGCTGGTTTGGCTCGGGTGTGATGGGTGGCAACACCGGCATCTGGCTGAATGATGAAATGGATGATTTTTCGTCCAAGCCAGGCGCGCCGAATATGTTCGGAATTGTCGGGTCCGAGGCGAATGCCATTGCTCCGGGCAAGACGCCGCTTTCGTCCATGTCTCCGTCGATTGTCTCGAAGGATGGCAAGGTGATCATGGTCATCGGCAGCCCCGGCGGTTCCCGTATCCCGACGATTACGCTCTCTGCCATTCTGGGCGTGCTCGATTACGGGCTGGACATCCGTCAGGCTGTGGATCTGCCCCGAATCCACGAACAGTGGGAGCCATCTGCTGTGGAGCTGGAGCCGGGTGCGCTGACGGATGACGTCATGAACGCGCTGAAATCCGAAGGATATGCGTTGTCCCTGCATCGTCCATGGGGTGTGGCTGAGGGCATTCTGGCAGATCGTCCAAGCCTGTCTGCTCACCGGACGGGCTTGATCTACGGTGCTGCAGATCCGCGTCATGCTGGGGGTGAAGCAGCGGGTGAATGATAGGGGGTTGTCAGACACCCCCATCTCCGTGTTAGGAGAGCGCCGGGAGGTCGGCTTTGGACGGATACCTTGCCAACCCGGTCAGGTCCGGAAGGAAGCAGCCGCAGTGAGTTTTATCCGGGTTAAATGTCCGGCCTCCTACCAAGTGCAGCCTGTGGGCGCGACAGGTTCTCTGTTCTGCGCCCCGGCACAAGGCCGACAGAGAGCGGTCTTCACATCCCGCTCTGACGGTTTCCAGTTTCATGACTGACGATAACGACGATCTTCCCCTGCCGCCTGAAAGCGGTGGTGGCTTTTTCGGTGATGCGCCTGCGGAACCTGTTCCGGTTCCCGCTCTCCCGGAGAACAACACGCCCTATCGCGTTCTTGCCCGCAAATATCGGCCTCAGACTTTTGAAGATCTGATTGGTCAGGACTCGCTGGTCCGTATCCTGCGTCGTGCGTTTGAACTGAAGCGTGTGGCCCATGCCTTCATGCTGACGGGCGTGCGCGGTGTGGGTAAGACCACAACAGCCCGTATCATTGCACGTGCTCTGAACTGTGTTGGCCCGGACGGGAAGGGCGGCCCGACCGCTGAACCCTGCGGTGTCTGCGCGAACTGCACTGCCATTCTTGCAGACCGGCACCCCGACGTTCTGGAAATGGATGCGGCCTCCCGCACCGGCGTCGATGACGTCCGTGAAATCATTGAGGCGACGCGTTTCCGCCCGATGCAGGCGCGCATGAAAGTCTTCATCATTGATGAAGTCCACATGCTGTCCCGCAATGCGTTCAATGCGCTCCTGAAAACGCTTGAAGAACCACCGCCGCAGGTCACATTCATTTTCGCGACGACAGAACTGCGGAAGGTGCCGGTCACGGTCCTGTCCCGCTGTCAGCGCTTTGATCTGCGTCGTGTGCCGCAATCTCTGCTGATCGAACATTTTGGCCGCATTGCGCAGAAGGAAGGTGCAAGCCTGTCTGACGACGCGCTGGCCCTGATTGCCCGCGCGGCCGATGGCTCAGTACGTGACGGTCTCTCCCTTCTGGATCAGGCGATTGCCCAGGGCGCCAGCGATGCGGATGCCGTGTCAGACATGCTGGGTCTGGCGGATCGCGGACTGGTTTTTGACCTGCTCGAAGCTCTTATGGCTGGAAAAGCGGCAGAGGCCCTGGACCTGACGGATCAGGCTTATGCAAGAGGCGCCGATCTCGGCGTCCTTCTGGCTGACCTATTGGATCTCCTGCATCTTGTGTCCCGTCTCAAGGCCATGCCATCCCTGCGCGAAGGCCGTGACCTGCCGGAAGCGGAGCGGACGCGGGGCGGTGTTCTGGCCGATCGTCTGTCCACCAGTGTTCTGGGGCGTGCCTGGCAGATTCTGCTCAAGGGCGTTGCCGAAGTTGAGGCGGCCCCGGATCGCCGTCAGGCGGCGGAAATGGTGCTGATCCGCCTGTGTTATGCCAGCCTCCTTCCAACGCCGGACCGTCTGATCCGCCAGTTGACGGAAGGCGGTGTCGACCTCTCCCTTCCGTCTGGTCCGTCTGGTCCGTCTGGTCCGGCTGGTCCGTCTGGCGGATCTGTGAGTGCTGGATCTTCAGTCAGCAGCACAAATGTTCAGGCTCAGGCCGCTCAGCAGGTTTCCGCATCTACGGGCCAGGGCGGTCCGAGAGCGTATGTTCGTCTTGTTGCCAATGGCGGTGAGATTATTGAAACCGGCTATGCTGAAGCCGAGCCGGAGCAGCTCCCAGAGCAATTTACGGAACCTGAACCACTCGTTTCGCCTCGCACATGGCGCGAAATGGTGGCCCTGACATGGGATAAGGTTCCCCAGCTTCACGGAACACTTCGCAATGCGGTGCACCTCGTGCGGTTTTCCCCGCCAGATGTGCAGATCCGCCTCGAAGATGCCCAGACCAAAGCCGACAGGCTTCTCCAGAGCTTTCTGGAAGAGCATTTTCCGGGTCAGTGGCGTATCAGCCTTTCAACTGCCGAGGGCGAACCAACGCTTGACGAGCAGGGAGCCGAGGTCGTGCAGCTTAACCGGGCTGCGGTTGAAGCTCATCCACTGGTCAAAGCCATTCTTGAAGCTTTTCCCGGTGCGAAAATCGGGGACGTGCAGGATCATTCCCTTGATGAATACGGTCTGCCACCCGAAATAACCGCACCATTGACGGAGGATTCTCCTCCCGACCTGGAATTCGCGCCTCTCGACGCCGATTTCCTTGATGAAGACGATCTACTGAAAGACCAGGAGCCGTTATGAAGAACCTCGCCGGACTGATGAAGCAGGCCAGCCAGATGCAGTCCAAGATGGAAGAAGCCCAGAAAAATCTGGCTAATCTGACGGTGGACGGTACGGCCGGTGCAGGCCTCGTGACTCTCAAGCTGACAGGCAAGGGCGAAATGCGCAGCCTGAAGATCGACCCGAAGCTGGCTGATCCGAACGAGATGGAAATGCTTCAGGACCTGATTGTCGCAGCTTATACGGACGCGAAGAACAAGGCTGAAGCAGCCAGTTCCGAAGCCATGCGGGACGTGACAGGTGGTCTGGACCTGCCGCCGGGTCTGAAGCTGCCGTTCTGATCCTTTTTTCTGCGGACGTGACGCCATGATGATCAGCAATGACATCGAACAGCTGATTTCCATGCTGTCCCGTCTGCCGGGACTTGGTCCTCGGTCCGCGCGGCGGGCGGCTCTCAGTCTGCTGCGCCAACCAGAAGCCCGGATGTTGCCTCTGGCGCATCTCATGGAGCGGGCTGCAACAAGTGTGCGGACCTGCTCGCTTTGCGGTAATCTGGATACGGTCGATCCCTGCCATATCTGCACGGATGCTCACCGTGATCGCGGTCTGGTCTGCGTTGTCGAGACTGTCGGTGATCTCTGGGCGCTTGAGAGAGCTGGCGTGCATCGGGGCGTCTATCAGGTTCTCGGGGGCACGCTTTCTGCACTTGCAGGACTTGGCCCGGATGATCTGAATATCGCATCTTTGCTGGATCGTATTGCAGAAGGTGGCGTCCGGGAGGTCATTCTGGCCCTTGGCGCAACTGTCGAAGGCGCAACGACCGCCCATTGGCTTCAGGAAAAGCTGGCTCCCACAGGTGTGACGGTCAGCCGTGTCGGACATGGTGTTCCGATGGGGGGCGCGCTGGATGTGCTGGATGATGGCACGCTCGCAGCGGCCCTGATCGCACGGCGGGCCTTATGATTTCTCCGCGTGTCCCTCGTACGGCCCTCGTAACGGGAGGAGCCCGACGCATTGGCCGTGCACTTGTCGAAATGCTGGTGCAGCAGGGCTTCAGGGTTGCCATCCATTACCGTGAGAGCGAGGCGGATGCTCAGGACCTTCTCCAGCAGATTGGCGGGCGCGGCTGTCTTGTGAAAGCGGATCTGGCCTGCGAGAAAGATGTTGAAGCATTCTTTACCGAAGCCACTGAAAAGCCGGGGCCGATTGGTGTTCTTATCAATAATGCCTCCGCCTTCACACGCGACGAAATAGGTTCAGCCACCCGTGAAAGCTGGGATCAGCACATTGAACCCAATTTGAGGGCACCCTTTGTTCTGTCCCAAGCCATGGCTAAGGCTCTGCCCGAAGATTCAGAAGGACTGATTCTAAACATGCTGGATCAGCGTGTCTGGAATCTCACACCACATTTTGTCAGCTATACCGTATCGAAAGCTGGTCTGTGGACCCTGACACAGACGCTTGCGCTCGCGCTGGCACCCCGGATTCGCGTCAATGCGATTGGTCCTGGACCTGTTCTGCCGGCTGTAGGGCAGTCACAGGAGCATTTTGATCGCATGTGTGCAGGAACGCTCCTGAAGCGTGGTGCCTCGCCTGAAGAGATCGCTCAGGCTGCTCTGGCCCTGTTCTCGCTGCCGTCTGTCACAGGCCAGATGTTAGCCATGGATGGCGGGCAGCACCTCAACTGGTCGCCTGGCCGATAAATCAGGGCTGGGGTATGAGGGCCGCGGGCAGATAATCTTCCACTACAAGGGAAATCGGCGCGTTGTCGGACGCACGCCGAAGTATGGCGCGGTTTTCCAGAACGATTCCTGACGATGCGTCCGGAAAATGCGATTCGAGTCGCTGTCTGTGGAAATGTGTCTCGGCTACGGCTTTGCCAAACGGCGTGTCTGTCGTCTCGAGAACGCGGTTCATCCCGGGGGTCAGGCGTTCTGGCACATACCAGTTCCAGGCGTCTGACAGGGCGATATCGCCACACAAAAGCTGGACATGGCGTGTGCGAACCTGATTTGCGTCCTGAACTTCCAGAAGCAGAAGGATGTCCGGGGAGGGGTGTTCATGGGTCGGAAGGCGCACCACCCGGATCGGGAGAGAGCAATGTTCCTGAAGGACTGCTGTTGCGCTTGGATTGTGATCCAGCCGGTCTTTCAATGCACGAACGGCTGCGCCATCCGGGGGCGAAGTGCCTCCCGGACCAGCGCAGCCGCTTAATACTGCTGTAAAAGAAAGAGCACGGAGGACCTTAGTGGTCGTCCCGGTCGTCCTTGTCAGTCGTGACTTCGATGTCGTTCGAAAGATCATCGTCATCGTCCAGATCATCATCAGGCGCCATGACATCGTCATCGGCATCATCATCCGTGTCCAGATCGACATCGACATCATCTTCGTTCTCTTCAGGCTTAGCCTTCAGATCTTTCTCTTCCGGCAGCGGGCCTTCGCTGCGCTTGAGACGGCCGATATCGTTCGGCTGGGTGGTGCCACACTTGGGGCACACTGTAGGGACGCGGTTCAGGTCATAGAAGCGGGCGCCGCACTCAACGCACGTCCGTTTTAGACCGAGTTCGGGTTTTGCCATGTTATGCAAGCCTGCCAATGCCTCGGATAAGGAACGCGGCCATGCCAGCTTGTTTCCATCATGTCAAACCCGAAGTGTCCCGAAAACTGCATGAGCGGACCGTTTTGTGGGTGATTGACAGGCAGGAATGACCCTCGCATGAACAGGGGCATGCAAGCGCGACCTTTGACAGTTTCCGCGTCCCCGAAGGGACTTTCCGGCCGCACCCGTGTTCCGGGTGACAAATCCATCAGCCACCGTTCGCTGATGCTGGCCTCTCTCGCACATGGCCGTACGCATGTTTACGGCCTCCTGGAAGGCGAGGACGTTCTGCGGACTGCAGACGCAATGCGTGCCCTCGGTGCGACCATTACCCGCGACGGTGCTGTCTGGACGATTGACGGCCGCGGCGTAGGTGAACTGACCGAGCCGGCCGATGTGCTGGATATGGGAAATTCCGGAACGGCTGCGCGCCTCCTGTCCGGCATTCTGTCCTCCCATAAGATGAACAGTGTCATGACCGGGGATGCCTCCCTGCGTTCCCGTCCGATGCGTCGTGTCATGGATCCCCTGTCCAAGAACGGCTCCGAATTTCTGGCTCGAGAGGGTGGGCGCCTTCCGATGGCTGTCCGCGGTGATGGTCAGGCTAAGCCTCTGGAATATCGCCTGCCGGTTGCTTCGGCACAGGTAAAGTCCGCTGTTCTGCTGGCTGGTCTGAATGCCGTCGGCAAGACAGTTGTGGAAGAGCCGGTCGCAACCCGTGACCACACCGAAAACATGCTGCGTCACTTTGGTGTTGAGGTTGATGTTTCCGTTCTCGATGCGGGTGGACGTCGAATCGAACTGACAGGTCCGGTGAAGTTGACGGCGCGTGACGTGACGGTGCCGGGCGATCCGTCCTCTTCTGCTTTTCCGCTCGTGGCGGCGCTGCTGGTTCCTGGTTCCGATCTACTGATCGAGAATGTGGGTCTTAATCCCCTGCGGACAGGTCTGTTCACGACGCTGCTCGAAATGGGTGCTGACCTGACGATTGAGAACGAGCGTGTCGAGGGTGGTGAGCCTGTCGGTGACCTTCGCGTGCGTCACAGTAAGCTCAAGGGCGTGGACGTCCCACCCGAGCGTGCCCCGTCGATGATTGATGAGTATCCGGTTCTGGCTGTGGCCTGTGCCTTCGCGGAAGGTTCCTCCCGCCTGCGGGGTCTGGAAGAACTGCGGGTGAAGGAAAGCGACCGTCTGGCCGCCACGGTTTCACTGCTGAACGTCAATGGCGCAGAAACCGAAGTCGTAGGCGATGATCTGATCGTTCAGGGCTTCAAGGGCCCTCTGGGTGGCGGCACTGTGACGACTCACATGGATCATCGTCTGGCGATGAGTGGCATTGTGTTCGGTCTTGCCGCGCAGAAGCCGGTTTATATCGACGATACGGCTTCCATCGAGACCAGCTTTCCCGGTTTTGTGGACCTGATGAACGCATTGGGTGCGGATATCCGGGCATGAGCCGTCCGCTTGTCATCGCCGTGGATGGGCCAGCCGCAGCCGGGAAGGGGACGCTGGCCAAGGCGCTCGCGGCCCGGCTTGGTCTGCCGTATCTGGATACAGGGTTGTTGTATCGTGCTGTTGCGCGCCGGATGGTGAATGCGGGTCTGGACCCGGCGGGAGATGCGGCTGCCCAGGCGCAGGCACTCCAGCCGGAGGATCTTGCCCGAACGGATCTCCGTGTTCCGGAAATCGACCGGGGGGCCTCTCTTGTGGCGGCCCAGCCCGCGGTTCGTGCGGCTCTTCTGGACCGGCAACGTGTGTTTGCCACGCAAACTGGCGCTGTTGTGGACGGCCGGGACATCGGAACGGTCGTTTTTCCGGACGCGGACGTGAAGTTCTTCATCACGGCCTCTCCCAGAACACGTGCCCTGCGTCGCCATCGCCAGGTTTATGGTGAGGCTCTTCTGGCCGAGGCTGAGCTGGAAACGGCTGTCGCCGAGATTGTCGCGCGGGACTCGCGGGATTCTTCGCGGGATACGGCACCACTTGTGCAGGCTGTGGATGCTGTTCTGATTGAGACGGACGGCCTCTCTGCAGAACAAGTGCTTGAAAAAGCCTGCGAAGAAGTCGCACGCCGAAAGGTCTGCTCCTGATTGCTCGAAGAGAGCGGTCAAACACCCGTTTTTTTTATTGACAGAGCGCCCACTGAGGGTGTTTTTGCGGGCTAGCGCTGTGTCCGTAATGGGCACAGTGTCGTCTGTCGCGCGTATTTGCGCGCAGGCTTAACCTAACGGACCCGTTCTGACCTCTGATGGCAGCGGGGAGTCGTCACGACAGATCCTGATCAGCGTGGCGCAGACGTGGATGATCGGTTTTAAGCCGAAAATCCGGGAATATTGTATTTACATGGCTTCAGCCAATCAGACCCCTGCCGATCACGGCATGGAAGATTTTGCAGCCCTCCTCGAAGAGACCCTGGGCCGCGACACCGGTTTTGACGGTTCCGTCGTCACCGGTCGCGTGATCCGTCTGACCGACGAATTCGCTATCGTTGATGTTGGTCTCAAGAGCGAAGGCCGCGTTTCCCTTAAGGAATTCGGCCCGCCGGGTGTTGCTCCGGACGTAAAGCCGGGCGACGTTGTCGAGCTGTATGTCGAGCGTTACGAAGACCGTGACGGTGCCATCGTTCTTTCCCGCGAGAAGGCTCGTCGTGAAGAAGCATGGACCGCTCTGGAGCGTGCATTCGGCAACAACCAGCGCGTCAACGGCACGATCTACGGTCGCGTTAAGGGTGGCTTCACGGTTGATCTGGGCGGCGCAATGGCGTTCCTTCCGGGCAGCCAGGTTGACATCCGTCCGGTTCGTGACGTCGGCCCGCTGATGGGTCAGCCGCAGCCGTTCCAGATCCTGAAGATGGATCGCGCACGTGGCAACATCGTCGTGTCCCGTCGTGCCGTTCTTGAAGAGACCCGTGCTGAACAGCGTTCCGAGCTGATCCAGGGCCTGAAGGAAGGCATGATCCTTGACGGCGTCGTCAAGAACATCACTGACTACGGTGCGTTCGTTGATCTCGGCGGCGTTGACAGCCTCCTGCATGTCACGGACATCGCATGGAAGCGCATCAACCACCCGTCCGAAGCTCTGCAGATCGGTCAGCCGGTTCGCGTGCAGGTCATCCGCTTCAACCCGGACACGCAGCGTATCTCCCTCGGCATGAAGCAGCTTGAAGCTGATCCGTGGGAAAACGTTGCCATCAAGTATCCGGCTGGTGCCCGCTTCACGGGTCGCGTCACGAACATCACCGACTACGGTGCATTCGTCGAGCTGGAGCCGGGCGTCGAAGGTCTGGTGCACGTTTCCGAAATGTCCTGGACGAAGAAGAACGTCCATCCGGGCAAGATCGTCGCTACTTCCCAGGAAGTCGACGTCATGGTTCTGGACGTGGACAGCTCCAAGCGTCGTATTTCGCTTGGTCTCAAGCAGGTTCAGCGCAACCCTTGGGAGCAGTTCGAAGAAGAGCACAAGGTTGGCTCTGTCATCGAAGGCGAAATCCGCAACATCACCGAGTTCGGTCTGTTCATCGGTCTCTCCGCAGACATCGACGGCATGGTCCACATGTCCGACCTGTCCTGGGACGAAGCTGGCGAAGCAGCCATGGCGAACTACGAGAAGGGTCAGGTCGTCAAGGCCAAGGTCCTCGACGTGGATCCTGAGAAGGAGCGCATCTCCCTGGGCATCAAGCAGCTTCAGGAAGATCCGGCAGCCGACACGCTGGCTCGCGTTCAGAAGGGTGCAATTGTCACCTGCGTTGTGACGGCAGTTCAGACAAACGGCATTGAAGTGAAGGTCGACGATCTGCTGACCGGCTTCATCCGCCGTGCAGAGCTGGCTCGTGACAAGGCTGAGCAACGTCCAGAGCGTTTCGCAGTTGGCGAAAAGGTCGATGCAAAGATCGTTTCCGTTGACCGTGCAGCTCGCAAGCTGGCCCTGACGATCCGCGGCCGTGAGGTCGAGGAAGACAAGGCAGCCATCAACGAGTACGGTTCTTCTGACTCGGGCGCTTCCCTGGGTGACATCCTTGGTGCGGCAATTCGTCGTCGCACCACGGACGTCTGAGACTGAAAAATTTTCTCAGCCTAATACTGTGAAGATTTTGGAAAAGAGCCGCGCAAGCGGCTCTTTTTTTTGTCTGCATTGAAGAAAGCTTCTTTTTTTTAAAGGGGTTTTGTTGGCGTAAACCTTCGGGTAAGAATTAGGGCACCGTGATAGCGGCAGTCTTTTGCGGCCTATTGCCTGAATGACTGATGGTTTCGGTTCAAGATGGGAGTGGGTGCCATGCACCCAGGAGATTGATGGCGGTTATTTACAACACGAACTACACCCACAATCCCAATTCCTATCTGACGCTGGCGGTCGAACGGGCCGCCAAATCTTTATTTGGAAAAGACCAGGTCGTTGTCGCAGACAACATGTCTCTTGGCGGTATCGCTGCTTCCGGAGAACATGATGTGCTGATCTGCCTGGATGCACAGCGTATCAATCTGGCGCTGATTCGTCGGGTTCGACCGGCTTTTAAAACACTTATTCTCTGGACGTTTGAAGATCCGTTCATGCGCGACTTCAATGTCGAGAATGCGGGCCTTTTTGATTACGTCTTCACGAATGATCCGTCCTGTGCCGAATACTATCATGGTAAAGGACATTACCTGCCACTGGCAGCTAGTACATCCATTCATGAGCGAAAGGTTCTTCCGGCCAGCGAGTTGGAGTACGATATCTTCTTCGCGGGTACGATGTGGCCGAATCGAGTGCAGACGCTGCGGCGTGTTATTGCGGCCTTCCCCGATGCGCGCCTCAAGCTGGTTTGCCCGGGCAACGAGTATCTTCCTCCGTTACCTGCTGATCTTGCCGCGCTCGCCATTCAGCGCCCCATCAGCCACGAAGCTTTCATTGACTTTGCCAATGTCAGCGCCGTTACCCTGACGATGTTTCGTGACTACGCCAGCCATGGTGATGTCAGTCAGGCTACTGCTCCGGGTCCGCGCTTTTTTGAGCTTGGTCTGGCTGGTACCGCACAGGTGGTCGAAGCTCCTGAGAGCATGGCGAGCGAATATTTTGATACTGTCGAAGGCATCAGCCTCGCTCGCGATCCGGATGGGGTAGTGGACGCGATTGCCCGTATTCTTGTTAACAAGAATACGCGCCGCAAGGCGGCTCAGGCTGCACAGAAGTCTGTCCTGGCTCACCATCTCTATGAGCATCGCCTGGAGCAGATGCGTGAGATCACCGGAGCAGATTTCGGACGACGTAAGTCATCGGATGTTTTGCCGGTAGAACGCCGCCGCCGTCTGCGTATTCTCATGTGCACGCATTCCACCATCCATGAACAGGCCTGGGGTGGTGTTGAAGTTTACCAGCAGGCTCTCTGCTCGTTGCTGGGACGCGAAATTGAATTCTTTTACTGGCTGCGTCGCGGAACATTCTGCCGCCTGACAACTGCAAGTGGTCAGGAACTGGAGCGTTTTGATGTTCCGGAAGTGGGCTGGCAGGACGCGATGTGTGATGCGCCAGAAGAGATGGCGTTCTCCAGCGTTATCAGCCAGTACAACATGGACATCGTGCATTTCCAGCATCTGGGTCACCATGCGCTGTCTCTCCCCATTATTGCAAAGGCCAATGGTGCGGGCGTTGTTTTCTCGGCACATGACTTCTGGCTGGTATCTGCCCGCTATAACCTGCTCAATCATGAGCTGCGTTATGTGGAAGACGAGGTTCGTTCGGTTCTTTCAGCTGACATCACGCTGAAGGCTTCTGAAAATGTTGAATATGGCGGTGAGCAGACGCGTCGTGCCTTCGTGGCCAAGATGCTTCGTTCTGTAGATGCGATCATGTTCGGGACGCAGCATTCCCGTGATCTGACCCACGAGATCTATCCGGTCCTGAACGAGAAGATCAGCCTGATCACAGGTATACCAAGCCCGGAAAATACGGTGCCTGTGAAGCCGAAGGGCTACGAGCCGCTGGGTGAAAAGCCGCTCAATATCGCGATTGTCGGGAATTTCCTGCGCACAAAGGGTGCGGACACAATCCTGAGCCTTATTGAGATCGCTCACCCGGATCACTTTGTTTTCCACATTTTTGGCTATGTACATCCCGAATACGAAGCGGTTCTGAACGCTGGACGACGGTCCAACGTGAAGCTTTATGGCCGTTACGACATGGGTGACATTGAAGCCCTCAAGAAGGCTGATGTTGCTCTGAACCTGTCGATCTGGCCTGAAACCTACTGCATCTCGCTTTCAGAGGCCTGGCAGAATGGTCTGATCCCGATCGTGACGGATGTTGGTGCGCTGGGCGATCGCGTTGAAGACGGCGTCAACGGTTTCAAGGTACCCATCAACCGCCCCAGCATGGTTCTGGAACGTCTTGAACTGCTGCGTTCTTCCGAGCCGCTGCGTAAGGCGATTATGGCCAATATCGGTCCCCATCTGTGGACCCATGCCCGCGAATACGCAGACGGTCTTCTTGCACTTTATCGGGATGTTGCACCGCGCCGTCCTATGGGTGTGTCCGATCTGCGTCTGGATGCAGGGCAGGTTCATCTGTTGCCGCATCCGTCATGGTGCCACCAGGCTCCGCCACGGCATATCTTCGATCCTCCGACGACGCGCGATCTGTCCGTTGAACTTCCCATTCCGGTGTCTGACTGGTTCTCCATCCAGGGTGCGGAGTGCTACATTGATGATGTCTGCCATCATATCTTCGCTACTAACGAAGATGAGGACTTCAAGGGAGCGAACGAATTCCACATCCGTGGCTGGTTCCTGATCCCGAATGTCACGACGGCGGGGCGCATGCTGACGGTTCTGATCGGCGAAGATGCAGATAGCCCGCTGATTTTCCTCGAGTGCGAGCGTGAAATTCGCGGTGATATTGTTGAGATGTTCAACGACGCTCCGCGCCGTTCGGGCTTCTCCGGGAAGGCAGCTCTCCGTGGTAAATGGTGTGAAGGCAGGTTCCGGGTCGGACTGGTCAATGTCATCAACGGCCAGGCTGCCTTCCAGTTGACGTCGATCCAGATTGAGGTCGAGGGCGGCAAAATCGGGACAATCCAGCGTTCCGCTCCGTCCAATGATACCATTCTGGCTGACTTCAATCGGATTTCTCATAGCGATGGCCTTATTCGCGGCATCAAGCTCGCTGGGTTCCAGAAGGACAAGCTGCATCCCTATGGCAGCGGACTGCTAGAGCACTTTATTGACGAATTCACCGGGGTTATCGGAGAATCGGTCAGCGAGATCGATCCATCTGGAACCATCGTGATCCGGGGTTGGGCATTCCTGAAGAGCCTGTCTCGTGCCGGGCAGATGTATGTGGGATTGGTCTCTCCCGAAAAGGATGAACTGACGCTGTTCGGAATGGAACGCGTCGCCCGCCAGGATGTAGCAACGGTGCATCGTGATGCGCCTCTATGTGCGGGGTTCTTTGGAATCCTGAACCCGCTCCACGGATATGCGCGCCCGCTGGATGGAGTTTACCGTGTGGCTCTGATCAATGTGGCAGGCGATGTGTTTGGAACGCATCTGACGGACCTGATCGTGACTTTCGATGCGGGACGTGTCGTTTCCACGGGCCGTGAGAGTCTGACGCCAGAGCAATCCGAACGGATAGAGTTCCTGCTGAATGAGAAAGCCATAGCCTGAGGCGGGAGCATTACCATTCATGTCTGATCCAGTCTCGGACCAGCCTTCTGCTGGCCATCAGCCTCGCTGGCGCCAGTTTGATGAGCAGTGGTATCTTTTGCGATATCCGGAAGTCAGGGACTGGATGCATGAAGAAGGACATCAGGACCTTCATGCGTTTTATCTGGAGACTGGCCAGCGCTATGGCCATTCTCCCAATCGTTATTTTGATGAAATCTGGTATCGGGAAGCCTATCCCGAGGTGCGCCGTGATCTAATTCAGGAGAAGTGGCGATCAGGTTTCGAGCACTACTGCGCCGAGGGCTATCACCAGCATTCCCCACACTGGCTGTTTGATGAGTCCAGTTATCTTCGGCGTTATCCTGAACTGACACGTCGTTTTCTGGACGAGCAGGGCTTCGTGAATGGCTATGATCATTATCTCGAAGTAGGTGAAGCGCGTTATTACAGGGGACATCAGTTCTTTGATGATGAATTGTGCCGCCGACTGGCGCTGCGTTTTCCAGATTATTTCGACAGTGGCATCGGACTGTTCGCGTCCTGGCTGAGTCTTCCGTCCAGTATCGCGGACGCGGGGCGGGTCTCGTGGTATTTCGATCCCGTCTGGTATCTGGATCGGTATCCGGAAGTCCGCCGCGAGATTGCTGAAGGCCGTTACAGCAGTGCACTGCACCATTATCTGACGAATGACACGGCGCGTCGTTTTGATCCGCAGGAGATGTTCTCCGAAGAGTATTACGCGACGGCTCATCCAGACGTGGTGGCCTGTATTGATCTTGGGTCGTTCCGAAATGGATATGAGCATTTTCTGCGCTTTGGTGCGCATGAAGGCCGGGTTCCCAAGGAAGGCATAGACCTCCTTGCGCATATGAACCGTCCGCAGGTGCGTAATGACGTTCGGAACCACGTTTATGACAGTGCTTTTGCTCATCTTGTAGCTGCGAGAATAGGGGAAGTCCAACGGGCGGCGCTGGCTGAAACACCAGAGATAGACGAAAACCAGTCCCGGCAGTTGTTTGAACGTGAAGCCGAGGCATTGTTGCCAGCTTTTGCGCGGCATCCACTTGATTTCACGGTTTCTGGTGTACCGGAAGTCAGTGTCATTGTGGTCGTTTATAATCGGCTGGCCCTGACGATGCAGGCGTTGTCGTCCCTGCGAGCCAATTACGCGGGTGCAATACAGCTGATTGTGGTGGATTCAGGTTCGCATGACCAGACACAGCGCCTTGGCGAGTTGGTACATGGTGCCAAAATTCTGCGCTTCAGATACAATATAGGCTATCTGGAGGGATGTAATGCAGCACTGGCTGAGGTCCAGGCACCTTTTGTTCTTTACCTCAACAATGACCTGCGCCTGTATCCCTGCAGTATAGCGCACTCCCTCGAGCGTCTTCGGTTTGACGATGGAATTGCGGCGGTTGGTGCAAAACTGATTCGAACGAACATGCGGTTGCAGGAAGCGGGTTCCATTATCTGGCGTGATGGTTCCACTTACGGTTACCGGCGTGAAGATAGTCCAAATTTGCCGGAAGCCAATTTTGTCCGGGATGTGGATTATGTATCAGCCGCATTCCTGATGATCCGCTCTTCCGTTTTGAGGCGTCTGGGCGGATACGATCTGCGGTATCGTCCGGCCTATTATGAAGATACGGACCTTTGCGTCCGTATTCTCAAAATGGGTTTCCGGATCGTCTATGATCCAAATGTGGTCGTGGAACATCTGGAATATGGTAGTTCCGGCTCAACAGGTTCGCAGACCCTGATGCACGCCAATCTGCGCATTTTTGCGCGGGCGCATCAGGATTTTTTGCGCCATCAGCAACCCGCACATATCCGGAATGCGGTGCAGGCCCGTGAGCGCCGGTCTGACAGGAAGCACATTCTGTTCGTTGAAGACCGCCTGCCGCTTCGTCGTCTGGGATCAGGATATGTTCGTTCGAACGACGTTGTTCGGGAAATGGCGTCGCTTGGATATCAGGTGACAGTTTTCCCGATGCTGCCGAGGGACCAGAGTGAACTCGAACTTTTCGGGGATTTCCCTGAGACGGTCGAACTAATTGCAGATCAGCATCTTTCCACGTTTCCGGATTTCATTCAGGCGCGTGCGGGGTACTATGATCTCGTCTGGGTTGGACGGACGCATAACATGGAGCGCCTGCTCCCGATCATGAATGAAGCCAGTCGCTATCTGCCGACAGGGGGAGCCGTCCTGGATACGGAGGTCATCTCCACGCCGCGCACGCTGGAGCGTATCAAGGTTCTGGACCTGCCGAAGCCCGCGCTGGACTTTGACGAGATGCTGCGGCGTGAACTGGAATGTGCTCATTACTGCCAGCAGATCGTGGCTGTTACCGAGCATGATGCCTCGCTTGTGCGCCGGGCGGGTTATGAGAATGTTTCTGTTCTGGGGCATGAAATGCGTATTCGCCCTACAGGGGCGTCTTTCCAGAGCCGGCGGGACATCCTGTTTCTGGGTGCCTTGCATGACGAAGGGGCACCCAATCATGACAGTTTGGAATGGTTTGTAGGGGAGGTTCTGCCTTTCCTTGACGCACTGCTTCCGGAAGATGTCCGCTTCACGATCGCAGGCTTTATTCATCCCTCGGTCGATGTAAGTGTATTCGCGAGGCATCCCCGCGTGGATATTGTGGGCGCCGTGCATGATCTGGCACCCCTGTTCAACCGGCACCGTGTTTTCGTGGCGCCGACGCGCTTCGCAGGGGGACTGCCTTTCAAGGTGCAGGAGGCAGCGGCCTTTGGCGTGCCCATGGTTGTGACATCCCTGCTGTCCAGCCAGGTTGGCTGGCAGGATGAAGTAGAACTCCTTTCCGCATCTGCCGAGGATGCTGAAGGATTTGCGTCCAGCGTTGCCCGTCTTTATCAGGACAGTGCACTTTGGACGCGTTTGAGAGACGGGGCGCTGAAGGCAGTAGAACGGGATTGCGCGCCAGCGCGATTTCGGCAGGATCTCTCAGCGATCCTGCAAACCTGCATTGCGTAGAGCGGGCCAGCTGATCAGGCCATGAGAGTGTAAGGAAACAGGTGAGGCTATGACCACAGAAGTGAAAGAACATGCCGCTGAAGCAGAGCGGAACGTGTCTGGCCTGACCGGACGTGTGCTGGTGTGTAGCGGCGGTCGCTATGAGAGCCAGGCCAACGCGCAGATTCGTGAATCCATCATGGATGGCTGGGCGGAGTGCTTTGGCGAAGAGAACGTAACGGCCGTTCATATCTCTGCGGCTGCAGCGTCCGTTAAAGTTCTGAAGCCTACAATCGTTTTTGCCATTGGCTCTTACCTGCCGGAAAGCACGTATTTCGGTGAAGTCTGCCGGGAAGCCAAGAAGATTGGTGCCGTAACGGTCTTCTGGGCAACAGAAGATCCCTATGAGCAGGATGCGAACTACCGCATCGCTGATGACTTTGACGTTGTATTCTCATGCGATCGCTGGGGCCATAATTTCTACCAGCGTGACCGGGTGTTCCATCTGCCGCTCGCAGCCAGCCCCAAGCTGCACTACATGCCGATTGAAGAGAACGTCGAAAAGACCATCGACGTCCTGTTCTGTGGCGTGGCATTCACCAGCCGTAAAGACATCGTCCGCAATCTTCTGCCGGTCCTGCGCAATCTGAACATCAAGATTGTTGGTCCGGGCTGGGGGGAACTCGGGATCGGTTTCTCGGATGCTCGCATCGAGAAATCCCAGCTTGTGGAACTGTATCGTCGCTCGAAGCTGGTTCTGAACCTGGGGCGTTCTCTGCATTTTGAGAACAAGCGTTTCGTGATTGCTCCTTCTACTCCGGGTCCGCGGACGTTCGAGGCAGCTCTGGCTGGTGCGTTTCAGGTGTTCCATGAAGACACGCATGAAATCCGTCGGTACTATGAAGCTGACGAAATTCCTGTGTTCTCCAACCGGATCGACTTTGAAAATCTGGTCGAGAAATATCTCGGCGATGATGAAGCCCGTCTGGCCATGACCCGTAAGGCTCAGGCGCGGACGGAAGCGGAACATCTTTACAGCCATCGCATCAAGCAGGCGCTGGCTGTGCTGCAGTCAGAAGGGTTGCTCAAATAAGAGACACCTGATCGACTGGTGAATACGGAAAGCCGGGCTCGTGCCCGGCTTTTTCTTTGAAGGAGTGTTTCTGATGCAGACTGTCTGGCTTGCGGTCCTTTTGACACTGGCGGCTTTTCTGGAAGTTGGGGGGGATGCGCTAGTACGGTCCGGTCTGCATTCGACCGGGCTGGGTAGGGCTGGCTTCATCGCAGCTGGGGGTGCCGTACTTCTAATCTATGGAATTACGGTCAATCTGCCTGACTGGGATTTCGGACGGCTGATGGGCGTATATGTGGCTCTGTTTTTCGTCGCAGCACAGATTGTCGCTTATTTTGCTTTTGGCCAGACTTTAACGCTTCCGGTTTGTATTGGGGGAACGTTGATTGTTCTGGGTGGAGCAGTGATGACGGTTTGGCGTTAGGACGTTGGCTGCGTCTTAGGGAACCTAACCTTTAAGCATTGTCTTAGAAGAAGGTCTGAAATGTATTGTCTCAAATCAGAAGCGTGAAGTAATATTTCATAAAGATCCTGACGGAACGGATCTTTCGTTGGGAGCTTTGCAGCAGCATGATGCGATATAAATTCAAGAAGGGTTTTTACAGCCTCACGTGCCTAGCCCTTGCAGGATGTGTGCAGACAACTGCCACTGTCATGAACATGCCCCAGAAGCAGTTCTCAAGACGGGTCGTGTCTGTTCCAGCGTCCAATTATTATCGTTTCGTCGACAAGATCATCAAAAAAGACAGCGATGTTATCATTTCGTCATGGCAGTCAGTAAATGTCGACTGTTCGACAAATACTTATCAGTTCTTGAAGATCAGGAAGGCCCCGGTCCATGGAACGGCGTATCTCGGGGACTATTCCACATTTCCGCAGTTTGTTGAGCTAAATCCACGTTTTCACTGTAATACGGTGAAACTTCCCGCAACAGCCCTGCATTATCGCCCAGCTAATGGATATACAGGGTTTGACCTTGTTCTCGTGGATGTCGGGGATTCGACCGGCACTGTGAGCAATATCGCGTTTCGCATCAAAATCGTTGATTAAGGGCTCTCAATAAAAATGCCGGGGTTTTCCCGGCATTTTTTTAGACTTCACTTAGGTTGAGGTCCCAGAACGATTTGGGCGAGGTCTTCAGGACGGACCCATTTGCTGAAGGCAGCCTGCACCTGAGCCGGTGTTATGTCATAGATTGCTTTAGCTGCCTCTGCAGGAGAGTTCAGGGGAAGGCCGAGGTCGATCAGATCCAGATAACTGCCCGCCAATGCACCGAAGCTGGCGCGGGTCATGGGCTGACGACGGAGCAGGGACGCTTTGGCAAGGTCTAGGCTTTCCTGCGAGACTGGCTGCGTCCGCATATCCTGCACATCCTTGATAGCGAGCGTCCTGGCTTTGTTCACCTTATCCGGGTCTGCACCGAAGCTGATGCCGAAGGAACTGCGTGTCCGGGAATAGCTGAAGCCGCTGCCCGCCCCATAAACATATCCGGTTCGAACGCGTAGATCCTGCATCAGACGGGACGAGAAGCCATTGCCAAGGATTTCGTTGCCGACCGCCAGAGCATGACGGTCTGCGTCTGTGACCTTCATCCCGATGGTTTCCACCAGCTTCACATCGTCCTGCGAGCGCCCCGGATCGGCGACGACAGCCTGAGACGCTTTGCTGAGCGGAATGGACGCCAGGTCAACAACGGGTGCGGGCCCCTTGGCTTTCCAGCCTCCGAAAGCCTTTTCAACCTGATTTTTGGCATCTTCCGGGCTGATGTCACCCACAACGACGATTGTTGTCAGGTCGGGACGATAGGTTGTCGCGTAGTAGGACTTCACGTCGTCCAGCGTGATCTTGCTCAGCTTGGCGGGGGTGGCTTCCCGGAGGGTCGGATCATTGGCTGGCACAAGCGCATGACGTGTGGCACGCCCGAAGCGGTAGGCCGGGGATTGAAGCTCGCCAGCCCGCGCCTGAATGGCTTCCATCTGCGTGACATGGAACGCTTTCTCCGGGAAAGCGGGGTGAAGTTCGTGTTCTGCCAGCAGGGAAAGACCGGCGCTGAAATTCTGCGTCAGGGTGCTGAGGCTAAAGCCGGGTCCCGCACTCTCATCGGCCGAAATGTCATCCAGAGCACTGGCGAGTGCCAGACGGTCATGGCTCGTGCTGCCGTACAGGAACATATCAGCCGTCAGGCTGGCGACGCCCTCTTTCCCGGCAGGCTGTTGCAGCGATGGGTTCTGCCGGATAGACCCTACGAGTTCCACGGTATGGCTGACATGCTCAGGCTGAACGAGAAGATGCAGACCGTTCGGAAGCGTATAGGCCGTGGGTAGCGGTGCGGCAGCCGGGATGCTCAGACGTGCGAGTGCTTCCTCGGCCCATGCCGGCAGAGCAACCTTGCCGGAGGGTGGCGTATTAAAGGATTCAGTTCCTCCAAAGCCCTTGCCGCCGATGGCCTTGCCCTTCTCGCTCGGTGTCAGGGTGGCGCTGATTGCGTGCTGCGGGTCCAGAAGGGCTTTGGCCAGATCATCCACCTGCGCCTTGGTGACGTTACGGAACGCCGCAATCATGTCATCGGGGCTGTTCAGGTGCTGGATCGCGACGGCCTGGGACCAGTTCTCGGCGAGTTCGGAAATGCTGTTGGCGTTAAATTCCAGCGAGGCGATTTCCTTGCGCCGGGCGGCTTCGATCAGATCGGCTGGAATGCCGCTTTTGCGAAACCCGTCCATCAGAGATGCCAAAGTATGGCGCAGTTCATCCGGGTTCGCGCCCTTTGGGAAACCGGCATAGGCCACGGCCAGACCGGCCTGAGCATCGGGATCGTACATGAAGCCCGCATCCAGTGCCTTGCCATCCGGAACCAGTCCGAAGAGGGCGCCACGCTGGCTTGCTATCGCATCTGCCAGAAGCGTAACGGCCGCATAATTCGGGTCACGCTGCCCCGGCATCCGCCATGCCATGGTCACGAGACCGATGGGTAGATCTGTATCCAGCGCAAGAGACTGAGCCTTTGCAGGCGTAGGGGTGACAGTCGGGCGTTCTGGGAGCTTGGCAGCCGGAATATCGCCAAACGCAGCCTCGACTTTCTTGAGCGTCTCCTGCGCATCCACATCTCCTGTAATGACGAGGATGGCATTGTTCGGGGCATACCAGGATTCGTAGAACTGCTTCAGCAATGGAGCTGTCGTTGCATCGAAGGACGGGCGCGTTCCAAGGGCATCGTGCTCGTATGGAGTGCCAGCGTACAGCGCACCGCGGACCTGCGAGAGGTAGCGATAGATCGGGCTGGAAAGGTCGCGGGACACTTCCTGTTCGATCGCGCCGCGTTCATGCGCCCATTCTTTCTCGGTGATGTTCAGGCCGCGCATCCGCCCGGCTTCGATCCGCAGAAGAACATCCAGATCGGCTGTCGGGGCTTTGAAATAATATTGTGTAACGTCAGACGTGGTGTCCGCATTGTCATTGTTGCCAAGCTGCGCGCTGATCGTGGAAAGCTGATCGCGTGACAGGCTCTGCGAGCCGTTGAACATCATGTGCTCAAGAGCATGCGCGGTGCCCGGAAAGCCTTTCGGTGCGTTAACGGAGCCGACTTCATAATTGAGCATCGTCTGAACGACGGGGGCCAGCGTGTCCCGTACGATCACGACCCGCAGGCCGTTAGGCAGCGTGGCCCGTGTGACCGTTGCCGGTGCTGCCGTGCTGGCCTGTGGAACTGCGGGCGCGGCCTGTGCGGTCGCCAGAAAGGGCGGTGCCAGCATGGAGGCTGCAAGCAGTGTCAGACGGGTCAGGCGGGAAAAACCGGGCATAGGATGTTAACTTCCTGCGGGTAAAATGGTCTGCCAGACAGTAAATCGACTGTCGGGGATGCTGTCTACGGGAGCAGGATTGCCGAAGGATGAATAAAAAATCATGTGACGTGCTGGATCGGTGGCCGCTAAGAACGGAAGTATTATGACGTCTTCCAATTTTATCGTTCGCTGTGATGACTGGCTGATTGATCGGATTTTTCAGCCAGTGGCCAACCGGTTGCCTTCAGGGCTGTCGGCAGTTCAGCTTGGGCTAAGCTTTCAGCTTGGTTCACTGATGCTGACTGGTGCCTCTCTGCTGCTGCCGATCATTCTGTTTGGTGTGACGCTGGGAGGACTGATTGACACGTCTCTCATCTGGTTCATGAACCTGGCCTTCTTTCTGGGCATGAAAAAGACGGTTCCCCTGATCCGGCCGGGTATGATGAACCCTCTGCGGCCGATGATGCTCAGCATGCGCATGATCGCCATTGCATTTCTGATCTATCAGCTCTTCCGCGGGCTGGATGGGGTCGGGATTGGCTGGGTCCTGTCGCAGCTCATGACGCTTTCGCATCTGACATTTGTGATGGGGCTGTATTTTGTATCCTGTCAGCCGCAGCCACCCCGTCAGCGGATGTCTTCCCGGACTGGCCCGATTATTGAACGTGCCTGGTCCACGGGCGGCCGTATTCATTGACGGAGGCAGGCAGTGAAAATTCTTCACTGTCTTTCAACACGGGAGTTTGCCGGAACCGAGCGGCATGTCGCTGAACTGACGGCGTTTCAGGTACGCTCCCATGATGTGGCTCTCCTTCTGGAAAGTCAGACGGCAGACTTCAGAACTGGCGGTGATATTGCGCATCATATCGTTCCTGCCGTTCGGATCGTCCGGGCCGACTGGCGTGGATATCTGGGTTGTCTGGCCGGGCTGATGTACGGCGGCTCATTTGATGTTGTTCATACGCATCTGGGGCAGGCGTCCATCCGGGCTGGTGCACTGAAGAAAGCTGGGATCGCAGGCAAAACACCCCTCATTGGCACGCTTCACAACGCGTATCATGGGCGCAGTTATGGCGCCCATGAGGGGCTGATCTGTATTGCGCAGTGGCAGCAGGACAGTTTGCCAACGCGATGGATAGGTCGAAACGCGGTGATTTCGAACTGGACTATCCCGTCCAGACTAGATGCGGCGCAGCGGGCCGTTCTTCGCAACACTTTCCGGAACGTGCATCACATTCCTCAGGACGCCTTCATTATCTGTACGATGGGGCGGCTGGTGCCGGAAAAGCGGTTTGATCTGTTGCTTCAGGCCTGGAAACAGGCCGGGCTGCCGGCCGATACCTGGCTTGTTCTGATTGGCGATGGGCCGGCGCGATCCTGTCTTGAGCAGGGACACTTGGCGCAGGACCGCGTAATCTTCGCTGGTTACAGGACAGACGCTCCGGCTGTATTCGCCGCATTCGATGGTTTTGTCCTGCCTTCAAGCCGGGAACCGTTTGGGTTGGTTCTTCTGGAAGCCATGGCGGCTGGGCTGCCTGTCTGTGCGACTGCGGCAGGAGGTGCGCTGGATATTCTGGGAAATGATCCAGCCTGTCTCGTGCAGCCTGATGATGTAGAGGCATTATCCATCGGGCTGAGACGCCTTAGGCAACAATCTGCTCAGGTCTGGGACCTGTCCGCTTATGGTCTCGCGAATCAGGCCCGGAAGACCGAGCAGTTTTACAAGCGTTTCTTATGACAGCTGGTCACAGGTCGTAATGACGCGAGACATAGCTGGAAAAGCCGCCCGGATGGCGGACAAGATCCCAGCTTTCCGAAAATGACGGAACGAACTGGAACAGAAACACGAGCATGGACAGGAAAAACAGCAGCATCCCTCGACCAACGAACCGGATGCGCCGCCAGAAATAAAGCGGCGGGATCAGAATCCAGAAGGGTGATCCGGGGCGGAAGCCTGCGGCGATCAGCGCACGGCGATCCGTCAGCATGGATGTGAAGATGATGGCAAAGCTGAGAATAACAGCGATGATCCCGGACTGCCGATCGGGCATACCGCTGAACCATGCCAGAACATTGACGATCATGCTGCTGACAAACGGTCCGAGAATACTCAGCCACGCCCAACGGTTGGAAACCCGGCTGGCTGGGAGCGCAGGTGGCACGCCTTCCGGCTGAGGTGGCCAGAAGTCACAGCTTCCTGCCGGGTGCCATTCAGCTCCGAAGGCTTCGGTCCAACAGAGGGTGGAGTGCTCGATCATGCCCGTGGTCACCAGGGCGCGCATGCCATCTTCGGAGACCGGGCCTTTGCGGCTACCGTGTTCTTCGTAAAACCAGCTCACAGTCCGTCCTTGCTCGGGGAAAGGTGTCATCATCCTGACAGGATGGGCGCTCAATCTGGCTGAAAGATGCGTCTCAGGCAATGGGAGAGACGTTAGCCTTTCATGGAGGATCAAATGATGAAGAAATATTCGATCGGTCTGGTGTCTTTCTTCTGCCTGGCAGCGGGTGTGGCGATGGCAGCACCGACAAGCAGTCTACAGATCAAGTTGCCTTCAGGAACGAAGGTAGACCGTCAGACAGCGGTTTATACTTGCAGCGCGAAGGATGGGAACGCGAAAGAACTGCTCGCGGCGCTCCCTGAAAACCGCGTGACCGTGCAGTACCTCAATGCAGGGGACATCAGTCTCGCGGTTCTGCAAATTAGTGGCCAGACGCAGGTGTTTTCGAATGTCATAGCAGCTGACGGCGCAAAATATGCGGCTGCTCAGTATATCTGGTGGAGCAAAGGGGTCGATGCGCTCTTTTCCAGTGCCACGGATGACAAGGCTCTTGTAACCTGTCGTCCTGTCCCGAAAAAGTAATACCGTATCGGGATCGTTTCAATTTCCGCTTGAGCGTGCATGATGGCTTCCTGTCCCTACCGGTAAGGAAACCATCATGTCTGCTGTCTCCATGCAGAAGTTTCTGGAAAAGCTGCCCAAGGCCGAGCTTCATGTCCACCTGGAAGGCACGTTGGAGGCAGATCTGAAGATCAGCCTGGCGGAGCGCAACAATCACCCTTTGAAGTCCAGTACCGTGGAAGACATCCGGCAGGGCTATGTTTATCATGACCTGCCGTCTTTTCTCGCGCTCTACTACGAAGGCGTGGAGCTGTTACAGACCGAGCAGGATTTTCATGATCTCTGCTACGCCTATCTGGCGAAAGTCGCGCAACAGAACGTGCTCTACACCGAGATGTTCTTCGACCCGCAACTGCATATCCGCCGTGGATTGGACTTCGGGACAGTCATTCGGGGTTTCAATAGTGCACAGGAGAAAGCTGAACGCGATTTCGGCATCCGGTCCAGTCTCATCATGTGCTTCATCCGGGAGATGAGTGCAGAATCGGCGGATGAAACCTTCACTCAGGCGCTCCCTTATCTTGAGCGGCCGGACCGTAGCCGCATCATCGGTGTGGGTCTGGACTCCGACGAGAAAGGCAATCCTCCTGCGAAGTTCGCGAAAACCTTTGCTCGCGCCAAAGTAATGGGGCTTCACCTGACCATGCATTGCGATCTCGATCAGGAGAACACGCATGAGCACATCCGACAGGCTCTTCAGGATCTTGGGAGCGAACGTCTGGATCACGGGCTGAATGTACTGGAAAGGCCTGAACTGATCACCATGGCACGCGAAAAGGCGTGACGTTTACGCTTTGCCCATCCCCGAATGACGTCATTCGCCCCGGTCGGTCCCGTCAGGACATTCGGGATATGCTGGCGGCAGGCCTGAAAATTACCATCAACTCTGATGATCCCGGGTACATGCAGAGCGTCTATATGACGGAAAGCCTCGCCAAGGCGCAGGCCGCTGCTGATCTGACACCGGAAGAAGTGATTCAGATCAGTAGAAATGCTTTTGAGGCGGCGTGGATCTCAGATGCAGAGCGCGAGACGTATCTGGCGGCTCTTCAGGACTTTGCGCAGACATACAGGGTTGGAGTTCCGGCCTGACGAAGACGTTGACCCTTCCTGTGGCTTCAAGAGGTGGGGGCAGGAAGGGGCTTTTAAAAGTAATTTCAGGAACAATTTCATATTAGTAAAAATAAGTTATGTTTTTATATTTCTGTATTATTTCTGTATAAATATAATTCAGGTATATCCGTATTCTTTAGATACAAATCATAAATTGATTATCTTTTTTCTATGGCGATTATCTGCCTATGGCTTTTATCGTCCCGGCTCTGCATCGCCTCTCCCATCACATGCAATCCGCTGCGCTGTGGAGCGTGATCGGCATCCTGCGCGGTGTGGGTCCAAAGCGTGCGTCTAACGCCGGTGGTTGGTTGATGCGCAGGGTGGGGATGAAACTCCCTGCTACCCGGGTCGCTGATCAGAACCTGCAACGTGCGCTTCCGGAACTTGCGGCGGATGCACGACAACAGATTATTCAGGATGTCTGGACGAATCTGGGCAGAAACGTCACGGAACTCCCGCATCTGGCGTCGTTTACGCGGAGTGAGGTTGGACCCGGCTGGGAGATTGAAGGGGAAGAACATATCGCCGCTCTTCAGGCACAAGGGAGGCAGGCTCTTTTCTTCTCCGGCCATTTGGGGAACTGGGAACTGATCCTGCCGATTGCGGCCAGTCTGGGTGTGCCGGTTGCCGGTTTTTATCGGGCCTCATCCAATCCGGCTATTGAGGGCGCGACGCAAAAGATGCGTCAGAAAGCCCTGGGCTCGACCGGCACAATGTTCCCTAAAGGCCCCAAGGGTGCCCGGCAGGCTCTGACCCATTTGCAGAATGGCGGATCACTGGGTTTCCTGGTGGATCAGAAAATGAATGACGGGCTTGCCATTCCGTTTCTGGGACGTGAGGCCATGACGGCCCCGGCAGTGGCACAACTGGCCTTACGTTTTAATCTTCCCATCATTCCCGTGTACATCGTTCGTCTGGGGGAAGGGCGGTTCCGGATGGTATGTGAAGCGCCCTTACAGGCTGAACGTACCGGCGATCGTCATGCCGATATCCGGTCCATCTGCGTTGCCATGAACGAGACGCTGGAACGGTGGGTCCGGGAACGGCCCGGAGCGTGGCTCTGGCTGCATCGTCGGTGGCCGAAGGAGCCGGTGGCTCTTCCGGCCGTATAAAAAAAGCCCCGCTGCAGTGTGCCGCGGGGCTTCGTCGTTCAGGGGAGAGGACGACCGCTGACCGGGGCCTGCGGGCTGCCGATCAAATCAAGGATCTGCTTTTCAAGTTTTGGGACATTGATGCGCAGGACGACCTCGTTCTTACGCTCACCCAGACCCGGCTCATAACCCGGCGTCCAGGAAACAACGTCCCCATAGCCCGAACCGAACTGGCTGTTTACATCCACGAACAGATCCTGCTTTTCCGTGATGATGCTCGGGTCCAGCCAGACGGATGCTGCAATTTCATCCCAGAGCGGGAAGCCACTCAAATGCCACTTCATGACATGCCCGATGGGCGTGCCGGTTGCTTCCAGCTTTTTCAGGAATTCCGGCGTCAGCTCCGTATCCGTTGACGGGTCGGCCGGAACCATCACGATGTGCTTCCACGGTGCGCGGAGGGCCGCACTCGCGCTTTCCGGGTCCAGACGGAAGTTGAATTCACGGCGGGGACTGTTCAGAAACTCACGTGCGAACTGATGCGCCACAACGCCGGGCCGTGTCTGGCGCGGGTTCAGGCCACCGCCCATGTAGACGAGTTCTTTCGCGAGCCCGGCGAATTCCGGATCGAGCGTCTGGGCCAGTGCAATATTGGTCATCGGGCCCGTTGCGATGATGCTGATCTGCCCCGGATACTGATGAACCATACGGATCAGGAAATCAGCCGCACGCTCGTTTTCCGGCTTCTTGACCGGGTTGCCATACGGCAGATCGGGTACGACATCGGGGCCATGATAATAGGGCAGGGGCTGTTCGGTCTTCTCGACCCATTTCTTCATCCAGACGCCCTTCCAGATCAGCTTGCCATAAAGGGCTTCCCAGCGATCTGTGAGCTTTTCGGAATTCAAAAACGGGTATGTCGCGCCTGGAACGACGGGGATATCAGCCCTGCCTGCTACTTCCACACCACGAAGCGCATCATTCGTCGCTTCTTTCTGCCAGACGTCTCCCGTGACGGTCGTGATGCCAAGCACGCGCACATTCGGAGCCTTGAGGATCATCCACTGGGCGATGCTGAAACCGTCATCGTCAAAAATGACGAGGCGGGGATCAGCCTTGGCCTGCGCTGCTCCTGCCAGAAGGCTGCCAACGGTCAGGCTGATAGCCAGGGTCTGGCGGAAGCGTTTATGTATCTTTGTGAAACGTTCCGTCTTACGGACGGTTGAAAAAAGAGGCATGGGAGACGGGATCCATGGCTGTTGGCAGAGAAACGCGAAACCATACCTCAAAGGCAGGTTTTGCACATCGCCTATGCATCAACAGCATCATTTTGGAACAACCGCGTTTCTCAGGTTCAGACTGGGAATTTTTAAACCGGCTATGGAATGAGAACGTCGATTTTATCGAGAAAGCTCTGAAGATCGTCTTCGGTGCAGCCGATCTGAAATTCGTTCTTCTCCGGAGTGGGCCATTGGCAGCCTTTGGTCAGATAGACGTTTTGGTGACCCATCAGATATCCGATGTTCAGCTGAACGGCGTTCCAGAAGCCAAGGCAGCCGACAACAGTGTCCGGACCGGAAAACAGCGTGCTGTGCATGCCCGATCCATGTTCTCCAATGACTGCGGCTGCTTCGGAAAAAATCTGGATCTGCTCTTCAAGAGAAAGCTTCTCGGGGTGGATAATTTCATAGCCGCGTTCTGCCGCCATGGATTCAAAAGCTGCACGGTTGGGGAATGGCCGATTGCCATGTGAGAAGTCTGACCGTGACACCAAAATCTTGCGGGATTTTTTTTCGGTACTGATGCCCGGTTTCAGGGCGTTGTAAAAATCCCTGACGAAACTGTGGAAAGAAAACTCTTCCGTGTAGCAATATGAGGGAAGAATGGCCTTTTTGCACAGAACGATATCGGAGCCGGGATTATATCCGATGATATTGTCTCTGTTGACGCCGCATGCGAAAGCCAAAAAACGGTAAATCCACTCAGGTGAGGTATGTGGCAGAAGGATTTTCAGTTCCGCAAATCGCTCTCCTCTCATGGATTTTACGACGCCAAACCGAGGCAGATAATCAATCAGCCAGTGTCCCCAGATATCAAAAGAAACCCCATCGGCAACAATGACCGTTTCTTCGATGACGATCTTGTTCCGGGGCGACTGGGAAAAATAGTCGTCCTCCTGCGGTATACTGCGCTGGTTGTCCCGCCCTGTGGCGCAGTCAAAGATCAGATGCGTGTTGAGGATGGTGCTGCCAGGCCGGGTCACAATGAGATCCTGGACCGTGTAAAAACCGACGGGATTGAGGTCTTCGGTCGGTCGTTTCCAGTGGTATTCGTGAACCCATCCCCGCTGATCCGTCAGTTCCCAGATCTTGAACGGTCCAACGGACTTTTCGGCCGGTCTACATTCCTGAAATTCCGAAATCCCGCAGTCGGCAGTTTTCGTTCCTTGGGAAAGATCGGAAAATCTCATGACATCAAAACCTTCGGCTCTATTGTGTCGTAAACAATAGAAGCCTTTCCGTGCATGTTCCAGACGGGCGGGTTGATTTGAGGTTTAGAAAGCCAGTGGTGCGTTGTCTTTTACTTCCTTGATGACGAAAAACGTTCTTGCCTGACGAACACCGGGAAAGGCGATCAGCTTTTCTGCATGAAGACGGTTGAAATCGGCCATGTCATCCACGCGGATCTTGAGAAGATAATCAAAATCGCCTGCCACCAGATGACAGTCCAGCACCATGGGCATGTTTTTCACCGCGGCTTCCAACTCGGCAAAACTTTCGGGCGTGGAGCGGTCCAGCACGACGCCGACCAGCGCAATGGTGCCAAGTCCGACCTTCACCGGGTCAATGTCCGCGCGGACACCGCGGATATAGCCCTCCTGAAACAGGCGCTGCGTCCTGTGATGACAGGTCGCGGCACTGACATTTACGCGCTCTGCGAGTTCTGCATTGGACATGCGGCCGTTTCCCTGCAGAAGCTGAAGAATCCTGCGGTCAATGGCATCGAGATCAGGGGAGGAAGAATCTTTCATAATGATCCTGATAACTAATAACATCTTCAATAAAAATAGAGATTGATGGGTTTTTAGAAGAAAATATAGATCAAATTAGAAAGCACATTCGGGATAAAATTTATTACGCCTCGTGGCCTGTCATTCTTTCAAGGGCGCAAACCATGAAGCTGGAAAAATTCGAGCGTTATCCCCTGACATTCGGCAAGACTGCCATTGAACATCTGCCACGGCTGAGCGAAGCGCTGGGCGGCCAAGTGCAGATTTATGCCAAGCGTGAAGACTGCAATTCCGGCATGGCGCTGGGTGGGAACAAACTCCGCAAGCTGGAATATATCGTCCCGGATATTCTGGCTTCAGGTGCGGATACGCTCGTTTCGATTGGCGGCGTGCAGTCCAATCATACTCGCATGGTCGCAGCGACTGCTGCCAAGCTGGGCATGAAATGCGTGGTCGTGCAGGAAAAATGGGTTCCGCATTATGACGCTGTTTATGACCGCGTCGGAAATATTCTCATGACGCGTCTCATGGGTGCTGAATCCCGCATTGTGGAAGATGGTTTTGACATCGGCATCCGCCAAAGCTGGGAAGACGCCCTCCAGTCCGTGAAGGATGCTGGCGGAAAGCCCTATGCCATTCCAGCCGGTGCGTCCGTTCATCAATATGGTGGTGTGGGTTACGCGGCATTTGCCGAAGAAGTGGCAGAGCAGGAACAGGAACTGGGCTTCACGTTCGATTACATCATCGTCTGTGTCGTGACGGGCTCGACGCAGGCGGGAATGATCGTTGGGTTTGCAGCGCAGGACCGGGCGGACCGGGTCATCGGCATTGATGCTTCCGGTACGCCGGAGCAGACACGCGCTCAGGTGCGGGAGATCGTGGATCGCACAGCAGAACTGGTGGAACTCGGGCGGACAGTGCGGGACGATGAGATCGTGATCCTCGAAGACTACGCCTATCCCGCCTATGGTGTTCCCTCCGAAGAAACGAACGAAGCCATCCGGTTGGCTGCCCGCACAGAGGCCATGATGACGGACCCTGTCTATGAAGGGAAATCCATGCAGGGTCTAATTGACCTGACGAAGAAGGGATATTTCCCCGATGGGTCAAAGGTTCTGTACGTTCATCTGGGGGGCGTGCCAGCCTTGAATGGTTACAGCTATTATTACCGCAACGGCTGATGCAGCCATAAAAAACGCCGCGTCCCGGTTCGGGCGCGGCGTTTCTGTTTCAAGGCGATAAAGCCGGGTTTTAGCTGTTGTGACCGTTCAGTTCACGCAGCACATCCGCCGGACGCATCGGAAGATGACGCAGACGAACACCCACGGCATTAAACACCGCATTGCCGATGGCAGGAGCCACAACCGTCACGCCCGGCTCACCAAGGCCTGTAGGCTTCTCGGTGTTCTGGACGAACTCGATGTCCATATCCGGCACGTCCGGAATACGGACTGGCGTGTAGGTGTTGAGGTTGCTGTCCTTGATCGTGCCATTGACGATTTCGGTGCCCTCAAACAGCGCCATGCTCAGACCCCATAGGGCTGCACCCTCGGTCTGTGCCAGTGCGCCACCCGGATCAACGATCGTGCCCGCATCCAGAACCAGCCAGAGCTTCTGGCAGGTAATCACGCCGGTCTTGCGATCAACGTGCACCTGAGCCGCGCCAGCTGTCCAGGTCGGCATGCCCCGTTCCTGACCAAAGCTGGTCGCAATGCCAATGCCCGTGTCGGCCGGAAGCTGCGTCTTGCCGTAGTTGATCTTCTCGGCAAGGCGTTGAAGGGCTGCAGCCTGACGCTTAGCGCCGCCTGTAGCGTTTGGAGCTGATCCAGCGTTTCGGCCTGTGGCCGTGAACATGGACAGTCGGAACTCCAGCGGGTCCTGCTTTGTCTGGTGTGCCAGTTCGTCGAGGAAGGATTCCAGCGCCCATGGCGTCCAGCCTGCAGACACGGAACGGAGCCAGCCCGGACGGAAGGTCTTGTTGGCCAGATCGTTGGTGATGGCACGGACGCGGGTCGGGCCGGTTTCGTACCAGTGATCCGCACCCGCGATGGCGAACGGATCATAACGGTTGCCGTCTTCACCCTTTGCTAGGAAGGCAGGCGCCATGATGAGCGTCGGCCAGCCCGCCGTCGCCGCATAGTCCATCGCGGTGATCTTCTTCTGGTCCGCATCGAGCGCGACGCGGATCGTCTGAAGGGACGGGGAACGGATGGAGTCAAACGCCATGTCGTCAGAGCGGGTCAGGATCAGCTTGACCGGAGCGCCACCGATGGCCTTGGACGCAAGAGCTGCCGGGATGGAATAGTCACCGTTCAGACGACGACCAAATCCACCGCCGAGCAGATAGGTGCGCATGACAATCTGCTCTTCTGGCACCTGAAGCGCCTTGGAGAGCTGCGGTAGAACGAGGGACTGCCATTGGTTGCCGGTATGGATTTCCCACACGCCGTCAACATGGCGTGCGACGGCATTGACCGGCTCAAGCTGGTAATGCGCAACGGATGCGCAGGTATAGCTGCGCTCGAAGCTGTGTGCGGGATGGGCCAGAGCCTCATCTACGCCCTTGTCGTTGAAGACGCGTGCACCTGTGCTCGGGTCTGCAATCAGCTTGCGCCCATGCTCGATGATGTCTGCTTCCGAGACATTGATCGTCGGGCAAGGGTTCCACTGAACCTTCAGAAGGTCCGCAGCCTTGATGGCAGCCGGATAGGTTTTGGCCAGAGCCACAACCCATCCCGGAACGATACCGGACGGATCATCAAGAACAACATAGCGGATGAAGCCGGGGATTTTCTTGGCTTCACTGTCATCGACGGACTGCACCTTCGCGGCATAACGCGTCGGCGGCATCTTGGGGCGGCCATAGACCATCCCTTCGAGCTTCACGTCGATGCCGTAGATGGCCTTGCCGGTCGTCTTGTCCGGAATATCCAGAGCGGGGACCGGCTTGCTGATCAGGCGGCGTTCGCTGGCAGGCTTGAGCGGCAGCTTGGCCATCTCATCCGCCGTGAAGCTGCGCGTCGGCTGAGCCTTGGAAACGATCTCCCCATAGGAGACGCTCTTGCTGCCAGCCGTGACCGTGCTATTGCGGGCAACGCACTTGTCCGGCGTTGTGCCGAGCAGCTTTGCGCCTTCTTCCAGCATGATCGTGCGGGCAGCGGCACCCGCCTGACGGAACGTGTCCCACGTATCCCAGACAGACCAGGAACCGCCGGTCACGAACTTGCCAGCCCATTTCGGGGCAGTGTCCACTTCCGTGATCTTGATGTGATCCCAGTCGGCTTCCATTTCGTCCGCAATGATACGGGCGAGGGCGGTTCCGACGTGCTGACCCATCTCGGCACGGACGACATTGACGTTAATGGAGCCGTCCGGCGCGATGGCGCACCACATGTTTGGCTCAAATGCGGCTTCCGGCGGCATGGCAGACGGATAGGTCTGGGACGCTTCGGCCTTGCGGGCGAAGCCGAACATCAGACCGGCCCCGGCTGCCGTCATCAGGAAGCTGCGGCGTGAAAGACGGGCTTTGTCCGACTTGCGGGCAATCTGCTCGATTTTAGCCATTGTTGGCGCCTCCCTGCTGTGCGGCAGCTGCTTCCTTGATGGCTTTGCGGATGCGGATATAGGTCATGCAGCGGCAGAGGCTACCGCCCATGACGCCGTCAATCTCGGCATCCGTTGGGGTCGGATAGTCCTTCAGAAGGCTTGCGGCCTGCATGATCTGGCCGGACTGGCAGTACCCGCATTGTGGCACCTGCTGGTCACGCCAGGCGACCTGCACGACGTGATTGCCTTCCGGATCAAGCCCCTCGATCGTCGTGATCGAGGCGCCTTCAATGGAGGCAAGTGGTGTGATGCAGGAGCGTGTGGCGCGGCCCCCGACATGCACGGTGCAGGCACCGCATTCACCAATGCCGCAACCAAACTTGGTGCCGGTCAGGTTCAGCTCATCACGCAGGACCCACAGCAGGGGCGTGTCATCCGGTGCATCGACCGAAACGGGCTGTCCGTTGAGTTCAAATTTCGTGGTCATCTTCGTGTTTCCCTGTCCTGCCCGGATCAGTGCGAGGCGTTAACGGGCGGTGCGGACAGCGTGGCGCGGGCAGCCGCGGCCTTCTTTTCCAGATCCGTCCAGGGGGGGAGGGTGGTGCGGGTGCGGCGCAGATACGCGGCGATACGGGCCATGTCATGGTCCGAAAGGGCCGTGTAGAAGCTCGGCATGGCGATGTTGTCCTGACCTTCGGCAGCGCCGATCCCATGCAGCATCACCTGGAAGAGATTGTTCGGCTCATCCAGCCACAGCGCATTGTTCAGAGCCAGTTCCGGTCGGCCGGAGACAGGCTGCGGGCCAGCGTTGTAGTGGCAGGCACCACAGGCACCCTGATACAGGCGGGCATCGGCATCCAGCGTCTGCGGGCCAACCAGATCCTTGCCGGACATCTGCATGGCACGGGCAATGGCGGCCTGATCGCCCTGGGAGCGCTGGGCAGCCTTGGCGACGTCCGCATAATAATGTGCGATGGCGTGCACATCTTCTTCCGGAATTTTGGACAGGAAGCGATGCGGCACTGGAGACATCGGGCCAGCAGCGGAGCCGTGGAGCGGGGCAACACCAAAGCGCAGGTACTGGAAGAATTCGTCTTCCGTCCAGACAACCGGCGTTGGGTTGTGTTCATTCAGTGGTGGCGCAATCCAGCCATCAATGACGGCACCGTCATAGGCGTGGCTTAGCTTCTCGGCGCCCAAAAGGTTACGCGGCGTATGGCAGGCGCCACAATGGGCGTTGCCTTCAGCCAGATAGGCGCCACGGTTCCACTGCGCATCATGCTTGGGATCATTCTGGTAGCGGCCTGGCGTAAAGAACAGGAGCTTCCAAAAGCCCTGACCGATCAGGCGGATGTTGATCGGGAAGGGGACCGTGTTGTCACGCGGCTTCAGATGCACGGCCGGGCGCGTCATCAGATACGCATACAGATCAGAGACGTCCTGATCGTTGACCTTCGTGAAGTGGTCGAACGGGAAAGCCGGGTAAAGCTGCGAGCCGTCCCGGGCAATGCCCTTGTTCATGGCGCGCTTGAACGCGGCCAGAGACCAGTTGCCGATACCCCATTCCGGGTCAGGCGTGATGTTGGATGAGAAGATGTCACCGAACGGGGTAGCCATCTTGAAGTCACCGGCCAGTTCGGGGCCGGGGCTGCCGTCTACGCGTGTATGACATTCTGCGCAGTATCCGCCAGCCGCAACGATTTCGCCGCGCTTGATGGCGTCAGCGGAGAAGGACGCGGTTGAAGGTGGGGAGATGGGGGCGATTGCGGGGTACCACGCATAGGCGAGGAACCCGAGGCCACCCACCGCGCCGAGGCCCACAATACTGGCGGCGATCCGTTTGAGCATTCTTGCACTGTCCCGGCACTGTTTCAAAACTGCCGTCCTCATTGTGACGGATGATTGTTTCTCAATATGGCACGCGTTGCTGAAATGGAAGATTGAGATAACTCAAAATTCGTCCGGATTGATGTTGTCGTGCAGTTTTCAGGGTGGGTGGGCTTCAATGTCACACATATTCTGGAGTTTCTAAGTCAAATTCATGTGCGATTGCGTCAATATTCATATTTATAAATAGGTATTTTATTGGTCCTATATGATGTCGGCATTGCCTGGACACTCGAAAAAAACGATTCGTGCTGGATGAATATTCTGTCACCCAGTGCCAAAATGAAGTTATGTTTCAATTCAGGCTTGCAGTCCTGTCGCACGGAGAATGAAGCAACCCTGTTCCCGATCTGCCCTGAGGAGAGGTAAGGTAAGGTGATTATCCCGCGTGAAAGGACGCCTCATTTCCATTCGTCCGACCCTCATCCGCAGCCTGTCTGCCGCGGCCCTTCTGCTGGCTGTCGTGCTGGCCTTGTGCTGTGGGCGATATCCTCTGTCCCCATCGCGTGTCGTGGTGGTTCTCGGGAGATTGCTGCATTTATGGGGTGGCTCTGATCCAATTGCCGACGCCATTGTGTGGCAGGTTCGTCTGCCGCGTGCTTTGGCGGGGCTTCTGGTGGGAAGTGCCCTATCCTGTGGCGGGGCGACTTTTCAGGCTGTACTGCGGAACCCGCTCGTTTCGCCGGATATTCTGGGCGTTCTGAGCGGATCGGCTTTCGGAGCGGCGTTGGTGATCGTGCTGGGTGGTTCGCCTGCCCTGATCCAGATCGGGGCATTCTGCGGGGGGCTTCTGGCTGTCAGTTCTGGCCTCTCCATTTCCCGACTGTTGCCGCAAGGTGGCCTTCTGACGCTGCTAATGGGCGGCCTTATCGCCAATGCCGTGTTCACGGCTCTTCTGTCTCTTGTGAAATATACGGCTGATCCGATGGATCAGTTACCGGCTGTTGTGAACTGGCTTCTGGGCACATTATCCCAGACGGATTGGAAAGAGCTGTCCTGGTTGACTGTTCCAATCCTTATACTGGTCACGGTTCTTATTCTGCTGGCACCTTTACTAGACGTTTTGTCTTTGGGGGATGACGAGGCTCGAAGCCTCGGTATTTCCGTTCAGGTCATGCGGCCTGTTGTCATTCTGCTTGCAACGCTGGTCTGTGCCATGACGATTTCCATGGCGGGAATCATCGGCTGGGTTGGGCTTCTGGTGCCGCATGTGGCACGGATGCTTGCGGGCGCCGAGCACCGGAACATGATGCCTGTCTGTGCTCTGCTGGGGGCGGCGGGTCTTATTTTGGCTGATACTGTTGCCCGGTCCCTGACATCCGGGGAAGTACCGCTCGGGGTCATGACCGAGCTTTTTGGTGCTCTTGCCTTTATTCTGGTGCTGCGCCGTTTGCGTGGAGAGGGCGTATGACGGATGCGTTCCTGTCCTGCGAGGCTGTCATCCTGAAACGTCCCGGGCGACCGGCCGTGCTTGACGGAATTACGTTGACATTCCGCCGGGGGGAACTGGTCGGGCTTCTGGGGCTGAACGGTGCAGGGAAGAGTACGCTTCTCCGTATTCTTATGGGATTGCTGAATCCAACATCCGGTACGGTTCATCTGGAAGGGCGTCTGCTGTCGTCCTTTCATTCGGCAGACGTGGCGCGGCGGCTGGCATATGTGCCACAGGGTCATGCGGCTGTTTTCCCGTACACGGTGCGGCGGATGGTGGAGCTTGGGCGTGTTCCTAATCACGGCATCGCCGGGCGATTGGGGGCGGAGGATCGGCGGAAAGTTGACGCTGCACTCGATCGTTTGGGGCTGTGTGCACTGTCAGATCGACCGGTAACGGAACTGTCTGGCGGGGAAAGGCAGCGCGTAGTTCTGGCGCGAGCGTTGGCGCAGGAAGCCGCGGGGCTTTTGCTTGATGAACCCATGACAGGTCTGGATTACGGCCATCAGATCAGGCTGATGGGACTTCTGGCGGAACTGGCCTCAGAGGGGCACCTTGTGTTTCTGACGTCGCATCGGCCGGAAGAGTTTTTTTCGTCCGGAAGTCGGGCGCTTGTTCTGGATCAGGGCCATATCGTTGCGGATGGTCCACCAGAGCAGATTGTGACGGCAGAACGGATGTCCCGCCTTTACGGCGTGCCACTGGCGCAGATCGATCATGCCGGGAAACGGTTTTTCCACCATGAGGAGAATACACGATGAAACTGTCTCGACTGTTCGGTGGGCTTTTGAGCCTTTCCCTCATGGCCACAACGGCCTATGCGGCTCCCCCCACACGGATTGTGGAAGGATGGTACGCCCATAACGCGACCCTCATCATGCTGGGTGCGCAGGATCATATCATTGCCACGGTGGCCAAGCCGTCCATCATGCCCTGGATGTTCAAGCTGGTGCCGTCCCTGTCGAAAGCGCAGCCGCTTGAAGCGGGCAATCTGAATGGTGAAGAGCTGCTGCGTCTTGATCCGGATCTGGTGTTCGTCACGGCGTCCGGTCATTCGGCGGAGGCGCTTGCAAAGGTTGGGCTGCATGTCGTGCCGGAAGGGTTTGATCGGTTCGTCGGCCTTCTGGAATGTGTGGACGGAACGGCGACCCTTCTTCAGACGCCTCTGGCCGCCAAGCGGGCGCAGGCTTATCGGGTGGCGTTCCTGAAAGCGGTCTCACAGGCCACGACCAATCCGCAGGGGCCGAAAATTCTGCATGTTGAATCGCTCAAACCGCTGCGCGTTGATGGCGACCAGAGCATCATCGACGAATGGATACGATCTGCGGGTGGGCGCAACGCCGCTGTTGGCGTGCACGGGAACAAGCAGCCGGTCTCGGTGGAGCAGATCCTGTCCTGGAATCCGGATATCATCATTATCGGGGCTAATGCGGGCGATCCGACGCAGCTTGCCAGCGATGGTGTCTGGTCCCAGCTTGCGGCCGTGAAGGCGGGGCGTGTGTATCGCAATCCGGCGGGGATTTTCCCGTGGGACCGTTACAGCCCTGAACTTCTGCTACAGGTCGATTGGGCACGGCAGATTGTTCAGACAGGTCATGTGGATGAGGCCGGAATGATCATGAAAATGCAGGATTTTTACCGGCAGTTCTATGGCATCACACTCCGCGCTGAAGATGCAAAACGGATGCTTGCAGCCCTGCCGCCGGAATGAAACGGTAAAAAACACTCAAAAAGATTGCTGATTCGATCAGAATCGTTTCAGATATTGATTCGAAACTGCAAGGAAACTCTCGGATGACCCGGACCTCCTCTTTCCCTAACGGTTCTTTCTGGAAAAAAGCATGTCTGGGTGCTGTCCTTCTGGCTGGTACGGCCTTTGGCGGAATGGCGCAGGCGGCTCCAGTACTGATGCCGGTGCCTCAGACCGTTTCTGCTTCCAATGGCGTCAGTCCTCTTTCCGGGGGCGTCCGGATTGTCTGGGATACGCAGCCCTCTCCGCTTCTGCAAAGAGCAGCGGCGCGTTTCATGACGCGTCTTGACGCCGTTGCGGGTGCTGCAGGGCACGGCACGCCGTATGTTCTGCATATCAGTGCTGGCCATGACCCGGCTTATCTCACTACTTCAACCAAAGAACATTATGCTCTGACCACGTCAGCTGACGGCGCGCATCTTGAGGCCGATGGTCCGGCGGGTGTCGTTTACGGTCTGGCGACGTTCCTTCAGCTTGTTCACAAGAGTTCGGATGGTGCTGTCGTAGAGCGACTGCATATTGATGATGCCCCACGCTTTGCATGGCGTGGTCTGCTGTTGGATGTCTCCCGTCATTTTGCATCGGTGGAAACGGTCAAGCGCCAGCTTGATGCCATGGAGCTTCTGAAGCTCAACGTGCTGCACTGGCATCTGAATGACGGTACCGGCTTCCGTGTGGAGAGCCATGTTTTCCCGAAGCTGACCAGCGTTGGGTCACACGGGCAATATTATACGCAGGCTCAGATCCGGGATGTCGTGGCATATGCTGCGGATCGCGGTGTCCGCATTGTTCCTGAGTTTGATGTTCCGGGTCATGCGCTGGCGGTTTTGCAGGCCTATCCGGAACTGGCAGCCCAGCCGCTGCCGGACGTCAATGCCGTGGGTGAGAACCTGAACAACCCGGCGATGGACCCGACCAACCCCAAGACGCTGAAATTCATCCGCGCGCTCTATGCGGAAATGGAGACGCTTTTCCCGGATCATTATTTCCATTCAGGGGGCGACGAAGTTCTGGGTTCCCAGTGGACGAGTAACCCGAAGATTGCGGCCTACATGAAGGTACATGGTTATGCAGATGCGCCGGCTCTTCAGGCCGCGTTCACGGCGCAGGTCGAGAAGATCCTGTCCAGCCAGGGGCGTGTCATGATGGGCTGGGACGAAGTCAGCGAAGCGCCGATCCCGAAGAATGTCGTTGTAGAAGGGTGGCGCGGCTCCAAATGGACGGGTTCTGCCACGCAGGCTGGTCATCCGGTTGTGGTGTCTTCAGGCTATTATCTGGATCTGTTGACGCCATCACGCACGCATTATGCGGTCGATCCGTATGACACGAAGGCGAATGGCATTACGCCAGCAGAACTGGAAGAGACGCAACCGAAGATTACTCCCCTGCTTCAGGCCTTTCTTCAGGATCCGAATGCAGCCCCTCTGACCGACGATCAGAAGAAAATGGTGCTGGGTGCAGAAGGTGCGTTGTGGACGGAAGTCGTGTCCGAAAACATGCTGGATGCCCGTCTGTGGCCTCGTACCGCAGCTCTGGCCGAGCGGTTCTGGTCGCCTGAAAACGTGCGGGATGTTGATGATCTGGAGCGGCGCCTGCCTGTCATCATGTCGGAACTGCAGGCAACGGGTTTGCAGGCCACGCAGCACGAAAACGCTCTGGAAGAAGGGCTTGCTCCAGGGCATACCGGCCCGCTTTCCACGCTTCTGAGTGCCACGGTTCCGGTGCGGAATTATGCGCTGAACCGTCTGGCCTCCAAGAGTGGAGACGCCATGCTATCCGCCCCGGTGGCGATTGCTGATCCGGATGCGTTTGAGGCCACGCGTTTCAACAGCATGGTCAAGCGGTATCTTGCGGGTGAGAAGAGCCTGAAAGTGCCCTTGAAGACGATGCTGACGGCGTGGTCCTCCAATGACGAAGCCTTTTCCGCTATTGCCAAGGACGTGCCCGCTCTCGAAGAGGTAACGCCTGTCTCTCATACGGTCGCAGCGCTTTCCAATGCCGGGCTGAATGTTCTGAACGGCGCTTCAGGCACGGCCTGGCGTTTGGATGCGCAGCATCTGATCGCAGCGCAGGATGAGTTCTTCCACAACTCATCGAACCACATTCTGTCCATGAAGCGTGAACAGCCACCAGGTGGCCTGCTGATTGCCATTCTTCCCGGCATCAAGGCACTTGTCGAAAGCCAGAACTGATACAATGGGTTATGCCCTGCTTTCCTAGGCAGGGCATGATTTTTGCGTCTCATTCGTTTCGACTGTAAACTTGCACATTGCAGGCCCGAGGGCAGACCAACATGGCCTGCCAGATTTTCACGATCGGGCCTTTTTGCATGCACCAGAAGACATTTCCCCGCAAGGCAGCTTTGCTGCTGTCCGTCAGTCTCGGACTGGCAGCAACGCCATCCGTTGTTTCCGCAAAGCCGGCTATGCCGCTGATCACATACGATCAGTATGGCCTCGATCTTGCGGGCCGGAATACGAGCGTAAAGCCGGGTGACAGTTTCTTCGATTATGCAAACGGCAGCTTCCTGAAGACGCTCGAAATCCCGTCGGATATGAGTAGTTATGGTCCGTTCAACGCTCTGGCCGAAACCTCCCGCCAGCGCATCCAGTCCATTCTCAAGGATCTGTCCGCGCATCCGGTCGATCAGCCGCAGACGATCAACGAGAAGCTCGGCACGTATTATGCGTCCTTTATGGATGAGAAGGCGGTTGAGGCTGTTGGAGCAAAGCCTCTTGAGGCTGAAATTGCCACTATTCATCAGATCAAGGATCTGAAGACGTTTGCACAGTTCAGTGGTGCGTCGGCCGTGACATTCAGCTCATCACCATTCTCGGTAGATGTGGATGTTGATGCAAAAGATCCGACGAAATACGCGCTCAGCATTGATCAGGCTGGTCTGGGCATGCCGGATCGGGACAATTACCTGAAGCCGGAATTTGCTTCCAAGAAAGCTGCTTATCAGGCTTACATCACGAAACTTCTGACGCTTGTTCATTGGGCGGACCCTGCAAAATCTGCCGCAGACGTCGTGGCATTCGAGACGGACATCGCCAAGGTTCATTGGGCACGGACGGAACTGCGTGATCCAGACAAGACCTACAATCCGATGACCGTGGCCGCACTAGTCAAGAGCACGCCGTCTTTTGACTGGATGACATGGCTGCTTGCAGCCGGTGTGCCGTCGGCTGGTTTGGAGCAGCGGACCGTCATTGTGGGTGAACCGTCTGCCATCAAGGCTGAAGCAGATTTGATTGCGAAGACCGATCTAGATACCCTGCGCGCCTGGCAGGCTTTCCATACGGCCAGCAATTCCGCGTCCTTCCTGTCCGATCCGTTCGTGCAGGCACGTTTTGCGTATGCAAAAGCCATGTCTGGTCAGCCTGCTCTGGCGGCTCGCTGGAAGCGTGGTGTGGACTTCACGAGCGGTGCCATGGAAATGGCGCTCGGCAAGATCTATGTGGATCGATATTTCCCGGCTTCAGATCGTGCTGCCGTGCAGACGCTGACGGGCAACCTGAAGGCAGCGTTCCACAATCGCCTTGAACACAACACATGGATGAGCGCGCAGACGCGTGAAGCCGCGCTGAAGAAGCTGAGCAGCTTTGAAATCCAGGTGGGTTACCCGAATGAATGGCGGGACTATTCCGATCTGGTTGTGAAGAAGGGCGATGTGTACGGCAATGCCGAGCGCGCTTTCGCTTTCGAATGGCATTATCAGCTAAGTCATCTCGACAAGGTTGTTGACCGCAACGAGTGGCTGATGTCGCCCGCAACGGTGAATGCCTACAACAATCCGCGTTTTGTGGAGGTCGTGTTCCCTGCCGCGATCCTTCAGCCGCCGTTCTTCAACCCGAAGGCTGATCCGGCTGTAAATTACGGGGCGATCGGTGGCGTCATCGGGCATGAAATGACCCACTCTTTCGACGACAAGGGCCGCAAATACGACGATAAGGGGCGTCTGCGGAACTGGTGGACAAAGGAAGATGGAGAGCGCTTCCAGAAGCTGGCGGACCGTTTTGGTGCACAGTACGACGCTTTCGAAGTGCAGCCCGGCGTTCATGTGAATGGCAAGCTCACGATGGGCGAGAACATTGCCGATCTTGGTGGCCTGACATTGGCGCTGGATGCTTATCACGCGTCCCTGAACGGTAAGCCGGCTCCGGTTATCGATGGCCTGACAGGTGACCAGCGTGTGTTCATGGGATGGGCGCAGGTCTGGCGTCAGAAATTACGCCCGGATACCGAGAAGCAGCTTGTTGTCATCGACCCGCATTCGCCGCCGAAAGCCCGCGTGAACATCCCGATGCATAACATAGATCTCTGGTACAAGGCGTGGAACGTACAGCCGGGCGACAAGCTGTATCTGGCACCGGATCAGCGCGTCAAAATCTGGTAACGGCGTATGATGGGGTGGATTGCCACCCCATCTGCCCGCTTTTTTACGGGCGCATATAGTGGGCTGTCGCAACTATGTTGATCAGGGCAGCTTTCGTCTCTGGCCATTTCCGGGGTTTTAATCCGCACTCCCGATTGACCCAGAAGGTGTCCGGGGTGCTGGTTTTGCTGGCGGCCCGGAGCAGGTCCACCGTCTCTTTGGCAGATGGCAGCCGCGCAAAATCGTAAACGCCTGGCCCGATTTTGGCAGGATAGCGATAGGCTGTAGGCGCATCGGGCAGTTTTAATCGAAATCCCATCCGCATTTATCGCGCCGATGACGGCAACCATGTCGTTAAACTCCGAATGGCGGCATGCACACCAGAGGCTGAAATGCAGAAACTTTCCTCGGCTCAGTCAGATTGGTCTGCCCGTCTGCCCGCCGAAGAGCTGGGACCCGTCAGGTAGCTTCTTACTCTAAATAATGCCGGAATCGGCGTTTTCCAGAGCGTGCACTTCATCCCGGAAGGCAAAAGCGATCTGTCGGCACGTTTCAGAACGCAGCTAATCGTTCCGTACAAAAGACAGCTCAGGAGGGTGCGCACCCTCAGGGTGGAAACGTGTGTCATGAGGCATGCTTGAGCCGTGCCGAGCGCGCCGGCGAAGGCTTTTTCTGCTGTTGCAAGGCTAGCTGGCTCGCACGGCCTTCAATCCTGGCTTTCCTCTTGGTCACCTCAGAGGCGTGAACATTGGTAGGAAAGCATGACAAGTTTCATAGCGGCCTGAGGGCGTGGAAAAGGGTCACTGATACTTGTTCATATAAAGAACTCCTTATATGTAAATATGAATGGAGCAGGTACTCACCATTTTTCAGGCGCTGGCAGACAGGACCCGTCTGCGAATTGTGGCTCTTCTGCGCGAAATGGAACTGTCCATCGGCGAGGTGGCGCAGGTTCTCGGGCAGAGCCAGCCTCGAGTGTCCCGGCATGTAAAGATCCTGGCCGATGCGGGGGTGATTGAACGCCGCAAGGAAGGAAGCTGGGTTTTTCTGACGCTGGGTGCTCCGGATGTTCTGGAGCCTGTCTTTATGGCGCTTGATCGATGGACTGCACGGGAACCGGCGGAAATCCGCGCGGATCGTATTCGGTTGCAGGCCATTCGAGATGTTCGCGCTCTTGCGGCGGAAGACTGGTTTGAAAACCATGCAGTGGAATGGGATGCGCTACGTTCTCTTCATGTGTCCGAGCAGGAAGTTGAAACTGCCATTGTGAAGACGTTGTCGGCGTTTCCGATTGGTCGGCTCGTGGACATAGGCACGGGGACCGGTCGCATGATGGAGCTGTTGGGGAGCGGCGCTGACACGGTTATCGGGTTTGATCGTAGTCCCGCCATGCTCCGGCTTGCGCGCACCAAGCTGGCGGAAGCCGGGTTGCATCAGGCCGATCTCCGACAGGGTGACTTTCAGGCCCTCCCTTTATCGGAGGGTTCGGCCGATGTCGCGGTCATGCATCAGGTTCTGCACTATGCGCAGCACCCTGCGGCTGTGATTGCAGAGGCTGCACGCATTCTGGACGCCAGTGGTCGGTTGCTGGTGATCGATTTTGCTTCGCATAACCGGGAAGAGCTTCGCATGCGGGATGCGCATGTCCGGCTTGGATTTACCGACGCGCAGATGGCGACATGGTTTCGCGCCGCTGGTCTGGTTTCGGCAGAACCGGTCGCTCTTGAAGGGAAACTAACCGTCAAACTCTGGCTGGGCCAACGCCCCAATTAATCTGACTTATTGAACAAGGAGCTGGCGTGATGCCTGCACAGACAGGGCCTCTGCCCGCAATTTCGTTCGAGTTTTTCCCGGCCAAGACGGAGAAGGCAGCCGCCACCCTGCTGGAAAACGCAAAAACGCTTGCCGCTTTTGGTCCGCAGTTCATGTCCGTGACTTATGGGGCAGGTGGGTCAACACGGGACCGCACCTTGGCCACCCTGAAAGACATGGTTCGGGAAACTGGCGCGCCAATGGCGGGGCATCTGACCTGCGTGGGAGCCTCCAAGAAAGACGTCAATGCCGTGGCGCAGGCATACTGGGATGCCGGTGTGAAGCACATCGTGGCCCTGCGTGGTGATCCGCCGCCGTCAGCCGGTGGCGTCTATAAGCCTCATCCGGAAGGTTATGCCGGAGCGGTGGATCTGGTGCGTGGATTGAAGGAGATTGCGCCGTTCGAAATTTCCGTTGCGGCGTATCCGGAAACACATCCTGCGGCGCTTAGCCCGCAGTCGGATCTGGAACATTTGCGGGCGAAAATTGATGCTGGTGCGGACCGGGCGCTGACCCAGTTCTTTTTTGAAGCCGATACTTTCCTGCGATTCAGGGACCGAGCTGCTGCCATTGGCATTGAGCGACCGATCGTGCCGGGTATTCTTCCTGTCGGAAGTCCTGCTCAGGCGTGGAAGTTTGCCGAGATGTGCGGTGCGAACGTGCCGAAATGGATGCGGGGCCTGTTCGATGGGCTGGAGGAAACACCGCAGACGCGCGCGTTTGTTGCTGCCACCATTGCAGACCGGCTTTGTCAGACACTGAAAGCTGAAGGGGTGGAGCAATTCCATTTTTATACGTTAAATCATGCAGATACAGCGTCCGCCCTTTGCCGCCTTTTGGGTCGCCGGCCCCTCTGAAAAGGAGAAAGCTGGATTTCCTTTGCGAACGGGGTGACAAAAGGGGATGACAAGATTCCCGATCATTCTTCTCGACTACGATGGTACGCTGGCGGAAACGCAGCCGGCCATTCTTCGCAGCCTGAAGGAAGCCTTTGAAGCCAGTGGCTACGAAGGCCCATCTTCGGATATTCTCAAGAAGCAGCTGGCAAAAGGCGGTACGCTTCAGACGCTCTTTCAGGCCATTGTTCCTGAGAGCGATGATGAGGACGCGGGAGCCTTTGTCCGGCATTATCGCGCCTACTATCCGAAGGCTGATCAGGAAGAAACCGTCCTGTTTGATGGCGTAAAGTCAGTTCTGGATACGCTGAAGGGCAAAGGGGCCACGCTGGTTATCCTGAGCAACAAGCATGCACCCACCGTTCATGACAGTATTGATCGGTTTGGTTTGGGGGCGTGGATCAGCGGTGTGATTGCTTCTGAACCCCAGTATCCCCACAAGCCTGATCCCCGGGTTATGACGGATCGGGTTCGCCCCCTATTTCCAGAAGCGGATGCTGCCGAGTTCCTGATGGTAGGGGATACGAGTGCAGATCTGACTTTTGCACGTAACACAGGGATTTCATCCTGCTGGGCCAGTTATGGTCATGGTTCGGCACAGCAGTGCATTGATCTCAAGCCGGACTACCGGATTGACCGCGTCGTTGATCTTCTGAACGTCGTTAGCCTGTAATGGGGAGGCTCAGCCCTTCGGGGCTGCGCCAATGCTTCCTCGTTCGATCAGCTCTGTTTTGAGAATGACGTTCTGGCGACCATCCTGCTGAACAAGCAAGCGCACCGCCTCGGCTCCCTTCTGTTCATGGGGCTGACGGATAGTGCTCAGATCCGCCGTTGCGGCTGCTGGAATATCGTCGAAACCGAAGATCGAGACATCCTGCGGAATGCTGAGGCCTGCCGCACGAATAGTCTGCATGGCGCCGATTGCCACACGATCACTCATGGCAAGAATTGCTGTGGGACGTTCAGGGCGGTTGATAAGAAAGCGCGCGCCTTCCGCGCCAGCCTCTTCAGAGTTGATGGGAATTTCCCAGGCCGGAACAGTCTCTGGAGCGATGCCAGCTTCCTGCAGAGCTGTCAGGTATCCTTCCAGACGCATGGCAATCGTACTGTGAGCAATATTGGCGCGGCGCTTCGCCGTCAGAATGCCGAAATAATCGTCATGCGCGGTCTTGAGCGACAGGATCCCGAAACGGCGATGCCCGAGGCCTAGCAGCGTCTTGGCGGTTTTGTAGGCAGCATCCCTGTCATCAATGCCGACATAGGGGACGCCATCAAGGCGTGGTTGATCCACCACCACGAGAGGTACATTCCGCTGTTGCGCCATCATGACGCACCGGCTGTCAGGGGCGACGGAATACAGGATATATCCGTCCACAGCGGCATTCCCGAGCGAAACCGGGGTATTCATATTGCGGAGGCTGCTGCCAGCGGAAATCAGCGCGAGATCGGTTTCAAGTTCGTTGCAGCTTTTGGCCACGCCATTCAGGACGGTCAGCACAGCCGGATCGGAGAACGCGTAGGGCAGGTCCTCGCTGAAAAGAAACCCGAGTGCACCTGAATGACCAGTTGCGAGTTGTTTGGCTGCGGGGTCAGGACCGGTGTAACCCATTTCCTGAGCGGCTGCGAAAATCTTTTCACGCAGGGCAGCAGAAAGCTGCCCTGGGCGGATATACGCGTTCGAGACTGTCGTGTGAGACACCCCGACCTGTGCTGCTACATCCTTGAGGGTAACTTTGCGGCGGCCGTGCTGACGGGTGGTTTTCATGGACTGTCCAATAATGAAAACGGGTCTTTTACGCAATCCTGCTCCGCATTGCGCAGACCCGTCAGGGCTAAGGCTCTGAAAACAAATACTAGCCTGCGTGTTTCCATTCCGTCTTCACAATTACGACAGGACAGCTCAGAAAGATTATTCTTTGGGTTTGGAAGCCGTATCGTCCTTCTTGGGAAGCGGTTCAAACATGGCACGGCATTTCGGGCTGAGCTGATCCAGCTTTTTCTTCATACAGGCAGTAATCTTGGCTTCGTTTGGAATAGCGAACGTGCAAAGGCGAATTGCGTCGCCCTGACAGGCCTGTTTCTGTTCATCGCGTGTTGCAGCACTGGCAGAGCCAAGAACAAGTCCAGCCAGACAGGCGAGGGTCATAAGATAACGGGTCATGGGCCGTCTCCTTTCCATGTAAAAGCGTCTGGCGAAAGGAGCAGTTTCCAGTCTGTTTGGGTTGTCGTCAAGAAGACGGCGATGGTGCGCAAATAGACCGAAAATAGTCCTTTTTGATTTATCGGGACAAGGGGCGGACGATACGGGCAAACCGGGCACCATCCTGTGACGCTGCCTGAGTATTGGCCTTACGCAGAGGTGTTGCGGCGGAAGGGGTAACGGCCTGTCCATCCGGCCGAAGGGTCATCAGGAGCATCCGTGCGCGAGCAGCGTCCGGCGTATCGGCCATACAATAGCTGATGGCACGGGATTCACGCTGTGACTCAATCAGTCCACTGCGTCGCAGGGTGCCGAGATGCTGGCTCAGTGTTGGCTGGCCGATTCCCGTCATGGTTTCGATTTCACTGACGGCATGCGGACCATCCAGCAATGCGGACAGGATCGTCAGGCGCTGAGGCTGCGCCAGAAGGCGGAGCCATTCCGCAAGATTACGGCTTTCTTCGAGAGCGAGCAGGGTCATGAGCGGGGCTTTTTCGGCTGAAGGAACCAGCTCGGGCCGGCTTTCTGAACGGCTTCCTGGGTCTGGAGTGGCGGGGCAATCGCCGGCCCTCCTGGTTGCCATCCTTCGGGGGTGAGGATGTTGGACCGATCAACTTCCTGCAGGGCGCTGAGGACACGTTGCAGCTCTGCAACCGAGCGCCCGACACTGGCGGGATAGCTGATGATTGTGCGGATGATGCCCGTAGGATCAATGAAAAACACGGATCGGACGGTAGCGCTGTTCTGCGCTTCAAGATCCATCATTCCATAAGCGCGGGCCACTTCCATCGAAGGATCTTCCACAATAGGGAAGGGGACACGCACGTTGAAGCGATCTTCAATGGCTGAAATCCATGCCAGATGCGCGGGCAGGCTGTCTGCGGATAAGCCAAGCAGAACGCAATCGCGTTCCCGGAAGGCGGGTTCCAGTTTGGAAAGGGCAATGAACTCACTCGTGCAGACAGGCGTAAAGTCTGCTGGGTGAGCGAACAGCATGACCCAGCGTCCGCGCAGTGAGCTCAGAACGAATTCGCCGTGTGTCGTTCGGGCAGTGAAATCCGGGGCTTCATCCCCGATACGCAGCGGCGGGAAGGAAAGATCGTCAGTGATGGGGCCTGTCATGGTCCTGTTCCAGCTTGTCCGGGTCTTGACGTTTCATAGTTAATGACTTTAATAAACACAGAATTTATTTTTTGGAAATGCCTTAACTCCAGGGGTGAAAACGTCATGTGCGATGCTGCCATTGAAGCTGCGACCGCCCAGATCAGACGTGTGCAGAACGGTGAGGTTCCATCTCCTGTAGTTTGCACGTTCTTTGACGAAGCCACAAATACCGCCAGCCACGTTGTCCATTGTCCGATCACCCGTCATGCGGCCGTCATCGACAGTGTGCTGGATTATGATGCTGCTGCGGGTCGGACGTCTAACGGCTCGGCTCAGATGATTGTGGATTATGTCCGTCAGGAAGAGCTGATTGTGGACTGGCAGCTTGAGACGCATGCTCATGCTGACCATCTTTCAGCTGCGCCCTGGTTGCAGGAGCAACTTGGCGGAAAGCTGGGAATTGGTGCGGACATCATTCGTGTTCAGAATGTTTTCGGCAAGATTTTTAATGCTGGCACGCGTTTTGCGCGCGATGGCTCGCAGTTTGATCGGCTGTTCAAGGATGGCGAGACTTTCTCGCTTGGCGAAATTCCTGTTACTGTCCTGCATGTTCCAGGGCACACCCCTGCAGACATGGCGTTTGTTATCGGAAACTGCGCCTTCGTAGGGGACACGATCTTCATGCCGGATTTCGGTACGGCTCGTGCGGACTTCCCTGGCGGAGACGCCCGTCAGCTTTTCCAGTCCATTCGCCGTCTGCTGTCTCTGCCACCAGAAACGCGTTTGTTCCTCTGTCATGATTACAAGGCCCCTGGCCGTGACGAGTATGCGTGGCTGACGACGGTTGCGCTAGAACGCGAGTGCAATATCCACGTTCATGATGGCATCAGCGAAGATGAGTTCGTATCCATGCGAACAACGCGAGATGCAACACTGGCGATGCCAAAGCTGCTGATGCCGTCCGTGCAGGTCAATATGCGTGGTGGTCATATGCCCGAGCCGGAAGCGGATGGCATCAGCTACATCAAAATTCCCGTCAACCGCATCTGAGCGGAACCCTATTCGTCCATTTTCATCGTCGCCGGAGAAGTCATCATGCCCACAAACCATATCACGGAACGCTATGCTGTTTCCCCGCAGGTGGCACCGCAGGACGTTGCTGTTCTGAAGAGTGAAGGTTTTCGGAGCATCATTTGCTTCCGGCCGGATGGTGAAGCTCCGGATCAACCTGAAGCCAATCTGGTTGCCGAAGCCGCCAAGGCAGCGGATATGGCGTTTGTCGCCATCCCGGTGAAGGCGGGGACGGTGCCCGATGATTCCCAGATCCAGGCAACGCGCGCAGCACTGGCGTCCCTTCCGGCACCGATCGTCGGATATTGTCGTTCTGGAACCCGCGCAGCACAGATCTGGGCATTGGCAGAAGCCGGGACGCGTCCGGCCAGCGACATTCTTGCTGATGCTGCGCGTGCCGGGATTGATCTGGGTGGTTTGAAGTCCCGCCTTGAAGCTGTGCCCGCACCTTCCATGCCGTCTCGTGAGGGGGCACGTCACTTTCAGGTCCTTGTCATTGGCGGTGGGGCCGGTGGTCTGTCGGTTGCGGCAAGCCTTCTGAAGCGTGACTCTGCTCTTGCGCTAGGGATTGTGGAGCCTTCCGAAGAGCATTTCTATCAACCGGGCTGGACGCTGGTTGGCGGTGGCGTTTTCAAGGCTGCCCAGACCCGCCGGCGTGAGCAGGATCTGATCCCTAAAGGCGCGGTCTGGCTGCGGAATGCTGTCGAAATCTTCCGTCCGGAAGCGCGTGAGGTTGTTCTGAATGATGGGACAATTCTGTCTTATGATGCGCTGATTGTCGCAACCGGCATCTCCCTGAACTGGGACGCTATTCCGGGGCTGACGGAAACGCTGGGCAAGAACGGCGTCACTTCGAATTATCGCTACGATCTGGCGCCCTATACCTGGCAACTGGTGGAGCAACTGAAAGGTGGCAAGGCTATTTTTACTCAGCCGCCAATGCCTATCAAATGTGCAGGTGCGCCGCAGAAGGCGATGTATCTGGCTTGTGATGCCTGGCGTCGTCGGGGTGTGTTGAAGAGCATTTCGGTCGACTTCAATACGGCAACACCTGGCCTGTTTGGAGTGAAAGAATTCGTTCCTGCGTTGATGAACTATGTGCGCGATTACGACATTGCTTTGCATCTCAGTTCAAAATTGGCCGAAGTGAACGGACCTGAGCGGATTGCCGTGTTCGAACGCAAGACAGAGACCGGTGTTGATCGTGTCGAATGTGCGTTTGATATGCTCCATGTCGTGCCGCCGCAGGTCTCCCCGAAGGTCGTGCGTGAAAGCGCGATCGCGGGTTCGGATGGCTTTGTGGAAGTTAACCCGGAGACGTTGCAGCATGTGCGCTATCCGCAGGTTTTCGCCCTTGGTGACGTGATTGGCACGTCCTGCGCCAAGACGGCAGCGGCTGTGCGTGTTCAGGCCCCTGTGGTGGCAACAAACGTTCTGGCGTTTCTGAAGCGCAGGGATCCGGTTTCCGGATATGGGGGATATGGGGCATGCCCGCTGACGGTGGAAAACGGCAAGATCGTTCTGGCCGAGTTTTCTTATGGCGGAAAGCTCGCCCCGACGCTGCCAAAATGGCTGCTGAATGGACAAAAGCCAACCCGTCTGGCCTGGTGGCTCAAGAAATACGTTATGCCTGCCCTTTACTGGAAAGGGATGCTCAAGGGGCATGAACTCTTCGTCGCCCCCGAGCCTTTGAAGCCGGGTAAAAAGTGATCGTCAGACAGAGCAATGCATATCGCGATTGAACTGTTCTGCGGTGTCATCATCGGGTTCACGCTTGGGCTGATTGGTGGGGGTGGCTCCATCCTCGCTGTTCCTCTGATGGTCTATGTTGTGGGGGTAAAGAATCCTCATGTTGCCATCGGAACCAGTGCGATGGCGGTGGCCGTCAACGCACTGGCAGGGCTTGTCAGTCATGCGCGGCAGAAAACCGTCAAATGGCGGTGTGCTGCCGTTTTTGCACCTTTTGGTGTTGTCGGGGCGCTGTTTGGCGCTGCTCTGGGCAAGGCTGTAGACGGTCAGAAACTGCTTCTCTGTTTCGCTATCCTGATGATTGTCGTGGGCGTTCTTATGCTCAGGGGGCGCCGAAATCCGGGGATTGCCGGTGCTGCGTGTAACCGCGACAACATGCCAAAAGTCATGGCGAGTGGGCTCGGGACGGGCCTTCTCTCCGGTTTTTTCGGGATTGGAGGAGGGTTCCTGATCGTTCCCTCGTTGGTCGCCTGCACGCGGATGCCCATTCTGAATGCGATTGGGACGTCTCTCGTAGCGGTCGCAGCTTTTGGGGCGAGTACGGCCATAAGTTATATGCTGTCTGGCTATGTGGACTGGGTCATGGGGGCGCTGTTTGTGGTGGGGGGTGTCTTGGGCAGTACCCTTGGAACGTCTGCTGCACGTCGTCTGGCTGGTGCGGGGAGTACCCTGACGACATTTTTTGCAGGCGTGATTTTTGTCGTTGCGAGCTACATGATCTGGCGGAGCCTCGGCGCCCTCTGACGGTTTCTCTCCCAAAGCCAGACTCTGTTTGCGTTAAAAACCTGTGTGATAAGTTCGGATAGGCTTTTTTGAGGGAGTCTTCGCACCAGAAGGAACGTAATTCGCATCTGGAAAATTTTCATTCTTGGTGAATGTAATTAATTTCAATTTGCTTTGGAGTTAAGCACTCTACCTTCGCGTCTGATTTTCTCATTTTCGTAAAAACATAACAAAGCGCCTTTTGATAAAGCGGAAACTTCAGTCTTCAGACCAGCATCTCATTGGAGAAAGGGTCTTTTTTCCGTGTTCCATTCCTTTACCGTTATGACATACTGCGTGTGCTAGTGACGTAGGGGGAAAAGAATGGTGGCGGATGTCGGTCAGAGATTGCGGCTCGTTCGTGTCGCAAGGAATTTGTCCCAGCGGGAACTGGCCAAGCGTACGGGTGTCACCAATTCCACAATTTCCCTGATTGAATCCGGAGATATGAATCCTTCGATCGGTACTTTGAAGCGTGTTTTGGATGGTATCCCCGTCACGCTTGGAGATTTCTTCAGCTTCGAGACAGAAGGCCAGGAAAAATATTTTTATCCGGCCGCCGATTTGACAGAAATCGGACAGTCAGGCGTTTCTTTGCGGCAGGTGGGAGGCAATCTGTTCGGCCGTGCGCTCCAGGTTCTGCATGAGCGTTATGAGCCTGCCGCAGATACAGGCGTGGCTTATGCTCATGATGGCGAAGAAGCCGGTGTCATCATTCATGGGCAGGTAGAAGTGACTGTTGAAGATCAGACCCGCATTCTTGGTCCGGGAGACGCGTATTATTTCGACAGCCGCAAGCCCCATCGTTTTCGCTGCATTGGTGAAGAACCTTGTGAATTGATTAGTGCCTGTACGCCTCCGACATTTTGATATGAAGCCATACGAAGAGTGTTAAATATTAAAACTTAATACCTACCTTAATATATTTATATTCAACAAAAGGAATTAATATTTTAAGTATTTATATTTTTAAGGGAGATAATCTAAGAATTTCTCAATTTATTGAGCGGAGTGCTGCACTAATCTTATTTGACCTGCGATCTGCCCACTTATTGAGGCGCTGACCCTCACTCAGAATGGGTGGCTTTTGGCGACTGGACCTGTGGAAGAGGGGCCATTTCAGCCGTGGGAAGAGTGCTCACAATTTCATGAGGGGTGTTTTTTCTGAGAAATGCACCAATCTTAACCCTTGTGAAAAGCCTCTCGATTTCGTTAAGGCTAAAGACAAGACCTTTTTCAACAGGGAGGCCGGGTATGTCCCAGTCATCATCTTTAGCGGTAAAGGAAATCTTTCCCCCGCATCTCGGAGATATGAGGGCGGCCCGTTCGCCTGGTAGGCCCATCAATCTGCTGCTGAAAGACACGATTCTGTCAGCAATCGCTACGGTTTTAACCGAAGAAGGCTATCAGGGGCTGACGATCGGCAGGGTCGCGAAAGCGGCGGGTGTTTCCACGGCGACCGTTTACCGACGTTGGCCAACGAAACAGGCCATGTTCTTCGACGCGATCCGTCAGTGGAAGACCAGCCTGACACCGGATATCGACACGGGAAGTTTTCTCGGAGATGTCGATCAGCTTGTTGAAGCGCGTATCCGCTTTCTTGCAACCCCACTTGGGCGGACTTACGGCACCTTGTTGGGCGAAGCAGTCCATAATCCGGAATTCGGAACTGTTCTGCGTGAGGTCAGCATAGAGCCTGCACGGGCACAGATGCATCGCTTTCTGGAGCGCGCAAGACACCGGGGAGAAGATGGGTTCTGCTATCCGGCCGATACGGTTCTGGACATGCTTCTGAGCACTATCCATTTCCGTGCGATGGACACCTTGTGGAACTGCACTCTCGAAACTGACGCGAATATCCGGGACCTTAAAGGTGTAGTCCGGTGTATGATCGGAACCCGCCAATAAGCGGGCTTCGGGCATATCCGATAAGGGTTAGAAGTTGCTTGAAATACGGCCGCCAATAAACCGTGGGGTGCCGGGAATATAGAAATACGTTGTCGTCGCCATGCCGCCGCTTTCGAAATACTGGCGGTTCAGGATGTTCGAAGCGTACACCGTGGCTTCCCAGTGCCCCGAGGCGGGGCGCAGGGTCGCGTGAGCTCCAAGCAGGAAATAGGGTGGCAGGCGATAAAAGCCGGTCCCCCCGACAGCGATGGCCTGACTTCCCCGATATGACCAGTCCGGCCCGATATCGAGACCGAGCTTGTCTGTCAGGGCCTGACGCCATTCGGCCTGCCCGTTGAGAGTCAGTTTGGGCTGCCCATTATCCACGCCTGCAAAATCGGTCGTAATCGCTTTCCAGACGCCCGTTTTGGCATAATAGGCGTTCGTGGCGGCACGATTGACGTTCGGGAAATCCTGATAATTTCCGCGCTGCCAGCCCATGTTCTGCGTGACGAAAATATGCCGCACAGGATGCATTTCTACAGTGCCTTCAAAGCCCCAGCTCTCGGACTTTGGAACATTGGTGATCTCACTGAGTGGTCCATAATTCGGGATCATCACTGTCCCGACAACCTGCTGTCCGTGGAAATCATTATAGAATGCAGCACCATTCAGGCGCAGCTTCCCCGGGATCGGATCGCTTTTGAAGCCAACCTCGTGGGTGAGGACTGTCTCGGGGCCAAACGGATCAAGCTGGGCCTGAATCTGGGTATTGTTGGCGCTGAATCCTCCGGGTTTGAAGCCCTTGCTCAGCTTGTAATAGACCATCGTACTCGGCAGCATCTGCCATGAGACACCAACCTGCCCGGCGAACTGGGCAGAGGCTGTACTTTCAGGCTGGAAGATATGTGTCGCACCGCCAAAAATTTCCGATTTTAGCCCTGTCAGCGACCGATCATCGATTTGATGCAGCAGTCCGCCAAACAGCGTAATGTTATGCGGTAGACGGTAGCTGATATGACCGAACTCGGATGTGCTTTCCTGGTTCATCCCGAAATTGGTGGACATCATGTACCCACGGGCCGAGTAGTCCGTGTAATCGAACATGAAGCGCTGTTTCATGCGGCTGCGCTGATAGAACGCGCCAATCACCCACTGCAGACGGCTAGACGGATCTCGGGATGACAAACGAAGTGCCTGCGTGAACGCGTTTGCGCTGATGGTGCGGTATGTATCGGCCTCAGACGCGGCTGTGCCGTCCTGATCCGTATATTCGCCCTGGCGTTCCGTCTCGAACGCGCTGATAGACGTAATTTTGGCAAAGCCGAGATCACGGTCGATGTGGAGGTCAAAACCCCAGAACTGGTTGTGCTCGCTCGGTTTGAGACTGCGGGGGCGGCCGATCAGATCGGCAAATTGAGGCCTTAGAGACCATTCGGCCTGCTGTCGTCCCAGTGAGGGCAATCCCTGGGAGCCAATCAGACGATAGACCGGAACGCCGGTGACGACTTCGCTGTTGTCCTGCACGAAATGACCGGACAGCATGATGGTCGTTCGACTGTCGGGGCGCCAGCGGAACTTGCCTCGCAGAGCCCAGGAGTCTGCATCGCCCAGATGGGCTCCCGTGAGGGGATTGGTCTGCCAGCCGCCGCCCTGTCGGGTTTGCCCGGAAAGGCGGAAATCGAGTCCCTTCGCCAAGGGGCCGGACACGTAGGCTTCGCTCCGGCTGCGGGCATAGGATGCGATGTCTTCGCTGGCGCCATAATGCCAGGTGCTCGTTGGATCTGCCGTGCGAAAACGGACTTCGCCCCCTGTGTCGGACTGTCCATGCATGGTGCCGACCGGGCCCGGTGTGACCGTTGCATCTGCCAGATCGAACATCAGGCCACTGGCCATGGTCGAGAACGCGAAGGGTACGTCATCGAAATAGGTCAGAACGGTTGGAATGTTGTTCTGGGTAAAGTCGTTGAAGCCTACGCCGCGAAGGTAGAAATTCGTGGAGGCCGTGCCATTGATGGACTGAATTGTCAGGTTGGGGGCCACGTGCTCAATGTCCCGCAACGTCACGACGCCGCGCTCGATGAGGCGTTCCGCGGTCAGTCGTGTATCGGCGTCCGGCTGTTTCTGGGCGGACTGAAATGCAAAATCCGTTCTCTGGACGCTGACCTTAATGGTTTCGTCCACATGAGCCTCAAGAGATTTCGGAGCAGAATGCCGCTGTTCCTTTTTAGGGTGTTGGGCAGGCCGCGTGGCAGCAAGGGCCGATGAGGCACTCAGGAGACTGACGCCCAGAAAAAGAACCCTGCGGAACGACATGGGAAAAGATACTCTTCTGAAAGGAAAGTGCCTGGCAGCGGCGGAATTGTGGCTTTTATATCTCACCGGGAAGCCAGAGCAAACAATCAGGAGGAAAAGGGTCCGCTTCCGCTTGATCTGTTATGATATAACATAATAGAGAATTGGCGCTGAAAATATCTTTCGCCTGTTGAGGACCTCATGCTGCCTTTTGTGTCTGCCCGATCTTTCCTTGTGCTTCTTGGATGCACGACGGCTCTGTGTGGGGCTGCCCACGCTCAGGAAACGACGACAGGAACAACAGGTGCTGATACGGAGACCTCACGTTCCAGTTTCGGCCATTCAGACGATCAGCATGGTACGACCGTGACGGAGACCAGTCGGCAGGGTGAGGACAATATCGTCGTTAATGCCCATCTGGAACGTGCCCGCGATGCGCTACAGTCTTCCACGGGCGCCACGACCTATCATTTCAGCCGTCAGGATATTGAGACCAATCCGGGCGGTGACAATGCACCGCTCACATCCGTTCTGCTTCAGGCTCCGGGCGTCGCGCAGGACAGCTATGGTCAGATCCATGTTCGTGGGGACCATAACGAAGTTCAGTTCCGTCTGGATGGTGTGGCTCTGCCGGAAGGCATGAGCGTCTTCGGTCAGGCGCTGATGACCCGCTTTGCACATTCCATGTCCCTGACGACGGGCGCGCTGCCCAGCGAGTACGGATTCCTTCAGGCTGGTGTGATCGATATCAACACCAAGAACGGCTATTCCGATCCCGGTGGCAGCATCTCCATCTACGGGGGGGCGCGCGATTATTTCTTCCCGTCACTTCAATATGGCGGTCACAAAGGGAAATGGGACTGGTTTGCGACGGCTGACTATGTTCACAACCGTGTTGGCATTGAAAACACGACCCCCAGCTTCAATGCGATCCACGATCTGACCAATCAGTATCACTTCCTCGGTCACGCCCGTTACACGGTCGATGAGAACACCCGGATCAGCCTGACGGCTGGTGTGTCCAACGCTGAGTACCAGCTTCCGAACAATCCGGGTCAGCAGCGTCAGTTTGCCAATCCGTCCTATCTTGGAAGCTCTCTGTCCCAGAGCCAGTCTGGCACCGGGGATAGTGGGAGCCTGAGTGAGCACCAGAAGGAAATCACGGATTTCGGCATGCTGTCCTTGCAAAAGGACATGGGGCGTCTGAGCTTTCAGACGTCTGCCGTTCTGCGTTACAGTTCCCTGCGGTACTCGCCCGATCCGCTGGGCGATCTGGTTTATAACGGCATTGCACAGCGCGCAGCGCGCTCTGTCTTCTCAACCGGAAACCAGACGGATGCGACCTGGCAGGCCGCGAAGAACCATACCGTCCGTTTCGGCTATCAGGTCTATGTCGAGCGTAATACGTCCAAGTCTGACTCAACCGTTTATACGCAGACGGGTGAAGACTCAGACGGCAACGCCGTTTACTCCGGCGATACGGCGAACATTCATGATGGTTCTGGCCGGACTGGCTGGATGTACGGCCTGTACGCTCAGGATGAATGGCGCCCCATTAAGAACCTGACCATTAATTATGGTCTGCGCTTTGATGGTGTGGATGAATATACCCATTCAAAGCAGGTCAGCCCGCGTATCAACATCGTTTATAAGCCGTGGCATGGTGGAACCTTCCATGCGGGCTATTCCCGTTACTTCACGCCGCCACCGTTCGAACTCGTGACTGGAACGGCCCTGTACAAATACACGGGAACGTCTGCGCAGCCTGCGAACTACAAGAACAGCACGGTCAAGGCTGAGCGCGACCATTACTTTGACGCCGGTTTCTCCCAGACAATTCTACCGGGCTGGCACGCGTCGTTTGATGCCTACGTCAAGCTGGCGAAGAACATGATCGACGAAGGGCAGTTCGGCTCGCCGGTTATTCTGTCTGTGTTCAACTATCGCCGTGGACAGGTTCACGGATACGAATTCTCAACGGACTACACACGCGGCCCGTTCAGCGTGTATGGCAACTTCTCCTGGTCGCGCGCCATCGGCAAGGATGTTGTGTCGGGTGAGTGGAACTTCGATCCGGACGATCTGTCTTACATCAAGAAGCACTGGGTCCATCTTGATCATGACCCGCGCTGGACGGCATCCGCTGGCACGAGCTACACGGCGTTCTACAAGACCGGACATCCGCTGCGTCTGTCAGCAACGATGGTTTACGGAAGCGGTCTGAGAGCGGATGGCGCGACGCCGAATGGTGCGTCCGTTCCGCAGTATGCGACGTTCAACCTGTCGCTGGTGCAGTCTTTCAAGGACCTGTTCCACGTTCAGTTCCTGAAGCAGACGCAGGTTCGTCTGGATGTGACGAACCTGTTCGACAAGACGTATCTTCTGCGTGACGGTAGCGGAATTAGCGTGGGTGCTCCGCAATATGGTCTGCGCCGCACAATCCTGACCGGTATTGATCAGCGGTTCTGAGATTTTGAATAGCAAGAGAGGCAGGCACGGAAGTGTCTGCCTCTCTTTTTAGCTGGCAAGTTGAAAGCGGGAATTACTCCGCCACTTCCATATCCAGTACGAATGGATCGTTTCGTATCCATGGCGGGCCGCCCAGATTCAAAATATGTGGGATTTGTGAAAGCGGGATGGCTTTGGAGAAATGCCACCCCTGAAAGAAATCGCACCCCATTACGGCCAGTGCGTCTGCCTGTTCGGCTGTTTCCACACCTTCAGCGACCACAACTCGACCCATACTATGGACGATATCGATGACGCCCCGAATAATGGCGGTATCTATCCCGCGTTCCGTTACGCCGGCCGTAAACACCCGATCTATTTTGACGTGGTCGAAGATAACGGTGCGCAGATGGGTGAGGGATGCAAAACCTGTTCCAAAATCATCCAGAGAGATCTGGATGCCTGCCCGGTGGAGCTTCTGGAGTTCATCGAGGATATGCTGATTATGCATTCCGAAGAGGATCTTTTCCGTGATCTCGATCGTGATTTTATCAGGAGGCACGGAATAACGATGCATTTCACGAAATAGCCGCTCCGTGAAATTATGATCCCGGAAATCATCTGAAGTGACATTGATGGCAATGCGATCGAACGGAATTTTGTGCTTCGTGAGGTGACGGATATCCATCAGGGCCTGGCGTAGAACAAAATCTCCGATGGCAATACTGAGTTCAGCATCTTCAAAGGCTTCGTGGAAATAAAGCGGCCCGAGAAGTCCGCGCTCTGGATGGTCCCATCTGAGCAGGGCTTCAAAGGAAGGGCGGTGTTCCGTATTTCTGGGTAGTACAAGCTGATAGAAAAGCTTGAACTGTTTTTTCTTGAGGCCGATCTGAATGGCTTTCCTCATGCGGGAGCGCCGTTCTGTCTTCTCCTTCATGAAGTGGGCGTACTTCTTGATCCGGTTACGGCCCTCGGCTTTGGCTTCATAAAGCGCCAGATCTGCACAGCGCAGAATTTCGCGTCTCCGACTGTCATTCAGGCGCGAGACCGCGTAACCCAGACTGGCGCTGCAATGATGCGTCAGTCCCCCGCCACGGAAACGGAACCGCATGGTCTCAAGAATTTTCTTGAGCTGGATTTCAAATGTCTGCGGTTCGTCCGACACCAGAATGATGGCGAACTCGTCTCCGCCGATGCGTGCAATGAAACAGTCCGGGGACTGAAAAGTTTTCAGTCTGTTGGCAATGCGCTTGAGAAGTCGGTCACCGGATTCATGACCGGACGTATCGTTGATAGCCTTGAAGGTATCGATATCGAGAAGGCACAGGCAGACATACCGGTTGTCAGGATGTTCGCGGGTAAAAAGATCTTTGAGATACTGCGAGAATGAGGTGCGGTTGGAAATATTGGTCAGGAAATCCGTATTAACAGCGACCTGCAGCTTGACCTTGTTCGCAGTCAGGCGCTGCTCTGCATGTTTGCGGGCAGTGATGTCGAAGCGGATGGCAACGTAGTTTGTTACTTTCCCGTTCGAGGCGCAGCGTGGAACAATAGTTGTGTCGACCCAGTAAAGCTGGCCATTTTTACGCCGGTTGCAGATCTCTCCGTGCCAGACGTCGCCCTGTGCAATCGTCCTGTACATTTTCTGGAAAAAATTCGAATCGTGGATACCCGAATGGAGCATTCGGTGATCCTGTCCAATCAGTTCTTCACGCGAATAGCCGCTGATTTCCACAAATTTATCGTTGGCTGAAAGTATGCGCCCACGTGTATCTGTAACTGCAACAATAGCTGAGCAGTCTAGGGCATGAAGAACGAAAGAATCATGTGCGCTTTCAGACCAGGCCTGTAGTGATTCGATGTAAGTTCCAAAATCCTGTTCTTGAGAACGTATCACAAAGTCTGTCCCGCTAGTCATAAGATGTGAGTGTTGCGAGAAAAACACTAACAAAATGCTAAAAAATAAGTCCTTCCAGTGCTGTCTCTATGAAAAGACAATATAGTAAGAACTGTTTCTTAACAGACTGGCATCTTTAAAGCAGAACAGTTTCAAATGCCAGAAACACATCCACAGGATCTGTTTCTGGCACTGAAAAAATGGCTTAGAGTGTTCCTTCCCAGCCTCCTCCCAGAGCGCGATACAGATGGGTCATCGAAACTGATACGCCTGCCCGGGCTTCAGACAGGGCGCTTTTTGTGGTGAGAAGTGCGCTCTGTGCCGTCAGGACATTCAGGAAATCTCCTGCACCCTGACTGTACTGAAGCTGGGCAATGTGAACGGCTGTTTCATTCTCGGTCACGCTTTCTTCCAGTCGCTTCTGACGTTCCTGAGCAGTGCTTAGATCCGTCATGGCATCGTCGATTTCTTCCCAGGCGTGCAGAATTGTTTTCTGCAGGGCGATAGCGGCTTCTTTCTGCTGTGCCTTACGAAGGTGAAGCTGGCCCGTGAGGCGACCACCCTCAAAGAGAGGCAACGTCATGGTCGGACCAAAGCCATACTGACGCGATGCCCATGACCCAAGCCCGCTGAACTGGAGCGCCTGAATATCAAGGCTGCCAGAGAGGGTGATGCGGGGATAAAAATCCGCAATGGCGACGCCGATACTGGCCGCTGCTGCATGGAGGCGTTCCTGCGCGGCACGAATATCCGGTCGGCGGTCTGCCAGTTGTGAGGGCAGGCCGGTCGGGATGGTTGTGGGCACGGGCGGAATAGCGCCGGGCTTGCCAAGGGTGCTGGCCAGCGCTCCCGGTTCACGGGCGACAAGGAAGCTGAGAGCATTGATGAGATGCACTTACTGACTTTTCAGAACGGGAAGCCGGGCCTCGAAACTGTGCATCTGCCCGCGGGAATAGGCGACATCCAGTTTGGTGGCGGTACCTTGCGTGAAGCGGAGCGTCGTCAGATCCACGCTATGACGTGCGATCTCGATGCTCTGCTGCGTGATGGCGATCTGGGCCTGAATATTCCTCAGCGCGATATAGTTCTGGGCTGTTTCCGCCATCAGGGAAACAAGCACATTGCGCTGCATGTCTTCCGTGGCATGCATGGCTGCCGTGGCGGCTTCCACCTGTCGGCGAACATGCCCCCAGAAATCCACTTCCCAGGAAGCGCTCAGCCCATATTGGGGAAGATTGAACGCAGGATTGCCCTTGGCGCCATCAGCCGCCGCAGGTCCGAAGCCCTGTGCGCCGCTGGCGACATCTCCGGGGCTTGCCTGTTCAGTCGTTCCCAGAAGGCCGAGGATACCGTTGGTGCTGGCGCGTTCGCGCGCATAGGACGCTGCACCATCCAGCCGGGGCATCTGTGCCGCACTGGCGATGCGTCTTTCTGCCTGGCTTTCAGCAAGGTTTAGAGCCGCCGTCCGTAGGTCCAGATTACTGCGGACAACCTCTGCTTCAAGCTGCGTCAGCACAGGGTCGTTGTAGAGGTGCCACCATTGTGGATCGAGTGCGGCTTCGGTTGGGTGGTCTGTCGCTGGGGCGACACTCTCATGATAGTGCGCAGGCGAAGTGTCAGTCGGCTTATGATAGTCCGGTCCAACGGTGCAGGCGCTCAGAGCTGTGATGGACAAAAGAGCGGCTATTCGCGGCGATAGGAAAAGGCGCATGGACTGTCTCACTGCCAGGCGTAACGGTTGTCGCGGGCATGCGGGCCTTCCGGCTGTGAGGCCGTATCCACTTCCGCTTCAACAGACATGCCGACGCGAACCTTGGCCGCCAGAGGCTGTCCGGCATCGAATGTCAGTTTAACGGGTACACGCTGGACGACTTTCGTGAAGTTGCCAGTTGCATTGTCCGGCTGGATCGCAGCGAAGGCGACGCCGGTCGCTGGGGCCAGACTGTCCACATGGGCATGGAGCGGATGGCCGGGGAAGGTATCAACCCAGATGGTTGCCCGCTGGCCTGTCTGCATCTTGGTCAGCTGGGTTTCCTGAAAATTGGCCAGCACATACGCTTTCTGAACGGGCACGACAGCCAGCAGACCTGAGCCCGGATGAACATACGCGCCGATACGAACACCACGCTCACCGACAATGCCGTCCACCGGGGCGGGAATGGTGCAATAGGACAGGTTCAGCTCGGCCTGATGTTCGGCGCTTTGTGCTTTGAGCAGAGCGCCCTGCGCACGCTGGATCTGTGCCTGAAGAACCGGAATTTGCTGTTGGGCACTGTCAACGCCAGCCTTGTCACGGGCGAGGGTGGCCATGGCTTCCCGCAGATGGGCATCGGCACCCTGCTGTTGCTCGAGCGTGCTGGCACCTCCAGCGGAAAGATTATGGTAGCGGGTGGCGTTCTGCTGAGCGAAGGCCAGACTGGCTTCATCGGCTTTAACAGTATCCGAAGCGGCGGCAATCAAGCTGTCCTGACGGGCCAACATGGCCTGAAGGTTGTTCACATCGCCTTCTGCTGATGCCACGTCACCCTTGGCGGCGGCAAGGGTCGCGCGATAGTCGTCGTCTTCGATATGGGCGAGCTCTTCGCCCGCGTGAACGTTTTCATTGTCTTCCGCGAGTACGCGGTCGATCCGTCCAGCAACCTTGGGGGCAACGGTCGTGAAGTCAGCCGTAACATATGCGTCATTGGTTTTCTGATGAACGCCGTCACCCACGAAGAAACGATCGGCACTCCAGGCTAGTCCGGTCAGAACCACGACTGCACAGCCGGCGAGAAGAAGAGGCTTTCCATAAATCATGTCTGAGAGATCCGGATCTTAATGTGCGGGGGCGGAAAGGGGAGCCGCCGGAACGGGAGTGGAAACAGGAACGGGAGCCGGCTTGGGTGCCGGGCCTTTGCCGGGCGGATAGACGCGTTTCGGCAGGATGATGGCCAGAACGACGTAGGCCGCGCACACCACCGCAACGACGAGGTAGATATCCGCCAGAGCGAGCACGACAGACTGCTCGTGCAGGTAATCATGGAAGATTTCCAACGTATTGCGGGAAACGTGCGCCGTATCCGGGGACGTATTCTGGATCGCGTTTTCGATCGGGTTTCCCATGCCGGACAGGGACGTCGCATTATTGCCGGAACGGTCCAGAAGCATGTTGGAATGATACTGCTCGCGCCGCCGAAGCAGGACTTCGAACAGGGCCGCAGCCACGGCATTGGCCATTCCTTTGAGCATGTTCACCATGCCGGAAATGAACGGGCCGTCCGCCGGGCCAAGGGACATGGTTGCCAGCATCAGAACGGGAATGACCACCATGGGCTGCCCCACGATCTGAAGACCCTGCAGAAGATAGAAATTGTCCCGCACCCAGTCCGGCGTGAGCCAGGTCCCGAGGAACGCTGCCAGCCCGAGGCAGCTCATGCCAATGCCAAGTAGATAACGGCAGTCCACCGAGCGCATGTTGCAGAGGGCTGCAGTCAGCGGAAGCATAATGAGCTGTGGCAGAGCGACCATCAGCGCGATGGGCGCCGTCTGGGAGGGACGATATCCGCGAACGTCTGCCAGATAGGTGGACGGAATTTCCATCATCAACCCGCAGATGACCAGAACCCCCACAAGGGTGAGCATGGCCATCGCGATGTTCCGGTTCTTCCAGTACTGAAGCCGGAAGAATGGGCTGTGATGGTGCCACTCGTGGAACAGGAAGCCCACAAACAGCGCGCCGCCCCAGAACGTCAGATGGGAAATAATCGGAGAGCGGAACCAGTCCAGTCGGTCGCCCTGATAAAGAACTGTGACCACGCAGAGAATGGACGGCACACCGATGAAAAAGCCGCGCCAGTTGAACTTCATGAAACGTTCGAGATGCACTGGGTCCTTTGGGAGACCATAGGCCATCATGGCAATGGCAATTGCACTGAGGGGAATGACCTCCCAGTACAGCCAGTGCCAGCCGAAATGCTCGAACCAGAGGGCTTCCAGCGGACCACCAAGATTGGGGCCAAATGTTGCGCTCATGGCGTACCCACCCACACCAAACACCTTGATGGGCGGTGGCAGGTATTTGAGCATCACGGTCATGAGGACAGGGGGCAGACATCCTGCGCTCAGGCCTTGTGCCGCCCGTAGGAAGCATAAGGAAATCATGTCCGGCATGAAGGGCAGGGGAATGGCCAGAAGCGCCAGAACCGCCGTCATGAAGATTGAGAACCGATAGATCGAGAACGTCATGTAGAACCATGGCGTAAAGGCCATGGCGGCAATGTTGAACGCTTCGTAGGTCGAGATGAACCACGTGCCTTCATCATGGCCGATATGCATGGCGCCGCGGATATCTGACAGGCCGATTTCGGTGATGTGTTCGTTGAACCCCGCAACGTGCACGGCCAGCAACATACCAAGACATCCGATCAGGGTGCGCATCCCGAAAGGGGGCATGTAGGACGGTTGCGCGGGGGGCGCTGCGGTTTGTGAAGGTGATGCCATCAGCTGCTCTCTTGGTGTCTGAGCGCATCTATCGAGGCAGGACGGGGGCAGAAAACCCTCACTTCGGATAAGTGAGGATTCCACTTTTCGGAAGACTGATCGAGAAGCCTTTCATTTCTGTATGTTGGACCGCACCATTCCTGTTTATGCTCACGGGAACGTTGAGCCTTAAATGCAGGAAGAATGTTCCATGTCAGACAATCAGCCTCTCGGACGCCGTTATGACCTGGATCTCCTGCGTTATCTTCAGGTGCTGGTGGAGGAGCAAAGCGTTTCCCTTGCTGCGCGCCGTCTCAAGGTGAGTGAACCGGCTATGAGCCGGCATCTCGCGCGTTTGCGGACCGTGTTCGGGGATCCGATCCTTGTCATGTCTGGGCGGCGCATGGTGGCGACAGCCTTTGCCAACCGTATCCGGGATCGTGTGCAGACGCTCGTGCGGGAGGCGGATGATCTTCTTAATGATGGCGCTACGTTGAACCTGAAAGCCATGTCCCCAAAGTTCACCATCCGGGCAAATGATATTGTGGTGGGAGCATTCGGGCGCCCCATTCTTCAGGCGCTACAAAACGAGTGTCCTGATTGCCGGATTGTGTTCTCACCGGAATCGGAGGGGACGGCCAGCGAAGCCCTGCGCGGTAACAAGATTGATCTTTATATTGGCGCGACGGACGAACTGAGCCCGGAAATTATGCGTCAGACCCTTTTCGAGACATCGTTTAGCGCGCTGGTTCGGAAAGGGCATCCTATTCTGAAGGGTAAGATAACGCCTCAGTCTCTGGTCGCGTACGACCATGTGAGCGTGTCCAGAAAAGGCCGGTCAAATGGGCCGATTGATGCGATTCTCAAGGAACGTTACGGGCTTTCACGCCGGATTGCGATGGTTGTGCCTACATACCATTCCCTGATCGCAGCCATTGGCGAGACTGATCTCATTCTGCCATTGCCCAGAACGGTCATTGAGCGTTTTCCTCTTGAACGCATGGGTTTGGACAGTTTTGAGTTTCCGTTCGAACTGCCACCCGTACGGCCATTTCAGGCCTGGCATCCGCGTGTTGACACGGACCAGTTGCACCGCTGGTTGCGTGAAACCGTGCATCATGCTGTGCGGCAGGAACTGTGGCGAATTCGCACTGTATGAAATGCTTTTAAAAAATATTTTTACATTCATGTTGAGAATCATTTGCATTCGCACTCGTTCTGAGGAAGATAGCGCCAGTTTCGGCATGCGGATGTGACGTGCATGGCCTTGGAGGAATGTATTTCCTGAATACGCTGTCTGCCTGAATGCGGCGATGGTGGCGGGACTGTTCCGGGTGATCAAGGCTGGCGATTGTTTCGTCTGGGTGCTGTCGGCCAATCAGTTCAGGTGGTTTCATGCCTTCGAAAAACGAACATCTCAGCCCGCGATCTTTGACAGACGGCCCGGTTTGTACCGAGGCAGGACAGTCTTCCGCAGCAAAATGGCAGAAACTGGCTCTTCTGGCTCTGGGAGCCGGGCTGGGTGTAACTGAAGCCGGAGAAGCAAAAGCTCAGGATGCCGGAACTGCAAACGATGCCGCCTCCGTCAGTCTTCCTGCGGTGAAGGTTCATGGACAAACCGATACTGCCCCCCCTGAGCCTACCAATACGAATAACACGACACTGGATATTGGGCGTATGCCTGATACCGTGCGGGAAACGCCCCAGATTATCAGTGTCGTTCCCAAGACCCTGATTGAGCAGCAGCGTCTGTTTACCCTGGATCAGGCGCTGGCCAATGTTCCGGGCATCACGATGTCCACCGGTGAAGGCAATGGTGGTCTGAACGGCGACCAGTTCCGTATTCGTGGTCAGCAGGCGCGTGGGGACATTTACGAAGATGGTCTGCGGGATTTTGGCACGTATGTGCGTGACACGTTCAACACCGAAAGCGTTGAAGTCGTCAAAGGCCCAAGCGGCGAATATTTCGGTGCCGGCAACGTTGGGGGTGTGATCAACCAGACGCTGAAGAAAGCTCATCTGGGAAATCATTACGCGTTCGATCAGTCCATCGGTAGTGGAATGCAGTATCGCGGAACAGGGGACGTTAACTACCAGCTTGGCAAGCATACAGCCCTTCGCGTGAACGGCATGTACAACAAGCAGGATGTTGCGGACCGGAATAACGTCCGTTCTGATCGCTATGGTGTGGCGGCAGATATCGGTTTTGGTCTGGGAACGAAAACCACTTATCATCTGAATTACCAGTGGCTCGGTAGCCGTGGAACGCCGGATTATGGTGTACCTATGATCCTGATCGGTAATACATATTCGCCAATTACCGAGCATGGACTGAACCGGAACACGACTTATACGCGCAGCTTTGATCGGGATAATTCCAATATCCACATGGTCACGTCGAAGTTCGCGAGTGAAATTGCAAAGTGGCTGACGCTGAGTAACGATACCCGTTTCAGCCATTATCATCGTGATTATGCTGCGACCAATCCCAACGCCTGTTCCGGCACCTGCGCGTCAAGTTTCCTTGCCGGTGGAAATCCCTCTCTGGCTTATGGCGCCGGCGGTGGGGCTGCCTACCAGCAGGATGGCTGGGGCATTCAGAACGTCATGATGACGCGTTCGAAATTCGATACCTGGTTCCTGAAGCATGACCTGCGGGCTGGTGTGGATATCAACTACACCAAAGACGACCGGATTATGGGCACATATGTGAACCGAACGAACAATCAGACCATCCGCAATCCGTATTACTCCTCGCCGGGCACATATATTACCTGGCCGTCCAGCGGGCACCGGACTGCTGACTTCCGGGATCTGGGTCTTTTTCTTGCTGACAAGATCCACCTGACCAAGAAACTGTCCATCTTCGGAACATTCCGTTGGGATAGCTATAAGAGCACTTACTGGAGCGCGGCCGCCGCTTCTTCCGGCACGCAGGCCCAGAGTTCCAATAGGTTCAGCCCGTCCGCCAGCATCATGTATGACGTCACCAAGGATGCGACCGTCTATTTCACATTTGCCCGCTCTTACAAGCCAGTGGGAACGGATGTATCTTCCCAGATTACCAACCAGGCCAGTGTGGGAGACGTTGCGGTCAATGGACGTGACCTCAAGCCGCAGCGTAGTGATCTGTTTGAAGTTGGAAGCAAGCTCGATTTCTTCAACAAGCGCCTTGGCGTGACCGCCGCGCTGTTCCAGATCAATCAGAACAATTCCTACACCTATGATGATGACGGCAACATCGTTACTGGCTTCCAGGATGCGGGAACGGGTAGACGTATCCGCGGTGCGGAACTGAGCGCGACCGGCAAGATCACCCAAGACTGGGATATCTACGCCACATACGCCTATATGGGCGGCAAGGTGACGAATAGTGCCACCTTGTATGGTAATCAGGCGCCTCAGCTTCCACACAACACGTTCTCGGTGTGGAGCACCTACAACCTGTCGCATCTGGTCCTGCGACCCAGCCAGGGTACGCTGAAGGTTGGCGGTGGCGCCCAGTACAGCTCCGGGTACTGGTCCAACGAAGCCAATACGGCGCGTATGCCTTACAACTTCTCGCTGAACGGTATCGTGTCCTACGACTACGGTCGGTATCATGTGCAGTTCAACGCCAACAACCTGACCAACCATCTGAATTATGGTTCGGCTTTCAATACGGGGCGTGCGGTTCCGCTTTCGGGACGGACGTTCATGGGAAGCTTTGGCCTCAATTTTTGAGACCTGGCGCAGGAAGAATAACTTTCAACCCTTCCGGTCAGATGGCCGGGAGGGTTTTCTGGTAAGTATCGGTGGAAAACATGGTTTCGCGCGGGCAGTCAGACGATCCTGTTCCTGAGCACGACAAGTCAGATACGGCCTGTCCTCCACAGGTGCAGGCTCAGCTTCTGCTGGGTCAACTGCATGTGGACAGAGGCTGGTTCGTGGAAGCCTTTCCATATTTCGAAGCAGCTGCACGGAGTGGCCATCCGGTTGCTGTGAATATGCTCGGCCGTGCTTATGAGCGCGGTTGGGGCGTACCTCGTAATCCTGCTCAGGCAGCATCGTGTTTCGAAACAGCGGCAGCGGCGGGAGAGGGATGGGCCATGTTCAATTTGGCTGACCTCCTCTTGTTGGGAGATGGCGTTCCAAAGGACCGTGCTCGGGCATATTGGCTCTATGTATCTTCTGCTGCAAAAGGAAATGCGAAAGCCCTGAATATGCTTGGGTTGTTGCACGAAGAGGGGGTGAGCGGATCGCCTGATCCGGAAGGCGCGAAAGTCTTCTTTCAGGCTGCAGCTGAAGGGGGCGACTGCTGGGCAGAGCTGAATCTTGCACGCCTTGCGTTGGCACAGCAGGATGTCACTGTTGCGGTGTCGTGTTTCCAGAGGGCATTGAAAACCGGTTTCCCGGATGTTTGCCGGGCAATTATCGACCTGATAGGGGTTTGTGAAAATCCTGCTCTGCATACCGTGAAAGCACAGGCCACCCGTCAGCTTGCCGGGCAAGAACAGCCCCGGATTGTCTCCACAACATTGGAGCGACTTTCGTCTGGCGAGAGATTATGCGCGGAGTAGCAACGTCTGTGTCGGATTTACAAATTCATACACTTCTGTCGCAGCGCGTGACCGGGAAGCAATGTCATATGACCGGGTTATTGAAACCCTGTTCATGGAGAGGTGCGTCTTGAGGTCTCTTTTTCAATGCTATCGACGATCGGCATGGAGCCTATTGGCCGCAATTTGCGTGGTCATGCTGGCTCTGGGGATCGTGCACCCGGCGAGGGCAGCCTCTGCCGCCACTCTGCCTCCGGTTGCTCCTGTCATATCGTGTGAAACGCTTGGAAAAACGGATCTGGCATCGTTTGTCGGTGCGTCTGTTGATCATCAGATTGCGGTCGTTCTGGAAAATCCAAAAGGCAAGTTCTGCAAGGTTACCGGGCAGATCGCGCCAAGCATTTCCTTCGAAGTTGACCTGCCCATGGAACACTGGACGCAGCGGTTTCTGCTGGGCGGTTGCGGTGGCCTGTGTGGGATGACCCGTGTCGGTGTCAGCAATGCTGGCGCCTGTGCTCCCGCCTTGAATGGCGAATTTGTCATGGCCGGGGATGATCTGGGTCACACCGGTTCCATGATGGGATTACAGCAGGGCTTCTTTGGCAAAGACCCGCAGAAGCGGATTGATTTTGCATATCGTGCCAATCATCTGACGACGCTTGCAGCCAAAGCACTGACGAAAGCGTTTTATGGTCAGGCTCCGAAGTATTCCTATTTTGTAGGCTGTTCGGATGGTGGACGCGAAGCGCTTATGGAGGCGCAGCGCTTTCCGGATGATTTTGACGGGATTTCCGCCGGAGCGCCGGCCGCTCTCTTCACGGTGCAGAACTCATTTTACCACGCTTGGAATGTCCGCGGGAACCAGCGCGCTGATGGCACGAACATCCTGCTACAGGATCGTGTTTCCATTCTTCATGACGCGGTTGTTCAGCACTGTTCGACACTCTCCGGAGTGGCAGACGGTATTCTGGAGGAGCCGCGAGCTTGCCATTTTGATCCTGCGTGGGTGCAGTGTCCGGTCGGTCAAATAGATACGTCCCATTGTCTGACGGCGGAGGAAACGCAGGCAGCACTTCGGATCTATAGCGGGGCAACTGATGCGTCCGGCCGGTCCTATATTCTGCACGGGCCATTCCCCGGCTCCGAAACGCAGTGGGCGTTGCCTTCGTCCCCAACCGGCGAGAGCATGAGCAATGGAATTGCGGCTTCGGCCATTGCGTATGTCATTTCACCGGAAGTGAACGAAAAGGCAGCAGATCTGAAGCTGTTCCAGTTCGATCAGGCGACGTTCAACATCATGAACGAACTGGCGCCACTCTATAATGCAGAGAATACGAACCTACATCCGTTTCAGCGCCGAGGTGGTCATCTGATTCTCTGGCATGGTCTGGCCGACCAATCGATTTCTCCCGTCAACACGATTGCCTATTATCAGGGTGTACAGAAGGAAATGGGCCGTAAACTGACGGATCGTTTCCTGCGTTTTTATCTGCTTCCGGGGGTTGGGCATTGTGGAAACGGTGACGGCTTTCCGCAGGTGGATTTCCTGTCTCCGCTGATGGCATGGACGGAAAACGGAACTGCGCCAAACGCGATCCTGACGGAAAGAACCGCGCAGTCCGATCTGCCTATGGGGCCGCCAGGGCAGAAGCCGGGAGGTGCAGGGAAAATTGGGGGTGGTCAGATCCACGCAGCGGTCACGCCCAGTCAGCCTTATGCCCGGCCCAATGGTGCAGCAATCGCCAGTCGACCAGTTTATCCTTACCCGTTTATTGCCCGCTATACGGGGCATGGAGATGTGAATTCCGCTGCGAATTACCATCCTGTGAAGTCATCTCTCGCCCTGCCAATGACGTTTGACAGTTATTCCGACTCCCTGATCGGCCCCGATAATCAGAAGGATTACACGGTGCGTGACGGGAAACTGGCCATACTGGAGCATACTCATGGATGATAAACTGAACGCTGTTCTGGATCTCTATTATGAGCAGATCCTGAAAGAACGGCAGGAGCATGCGGACGGGATTTCCCGCCCCGCGTCCGAGCGTTTCATGGCGGTAGGTCCGCAGACCGGGCAACTGATCAACATTCTGGCGCGCAACCTCAAGGCACCGACGATCCTCGAACTGGGAACGTCCTTTGGCTATTCCACCCTGTGGCTGGCGGAAGCGGCACGCCGAACGGGCGGTCGTGTCATCACCATGGAGCTGGAGCAAGAGAAGGTTGCTTTCGCCAGAGACATGGCTGCGCGTGCCGGTGTGGAAGAACACATTGAGTACCGTATCGGGGATGCGGTCGAGATGATTGCAGAGCTGAAGGACGGCATTGATTTCGTCCTCCTGGACCTCTGGAAAGATCTCTATGTGCCCTGCCTTGAAGCCCTGATGCCGCATCTGCGGCCGGGTGCTGTGCTGGTTGCGGATAATATGGTTGTTCCGGGTGGTGAAGACGCCCGGCGCTATCAGGAATTCGTTCGTTCACAGCCGGGTATTATGAGTGTTCCGCTCTCCGTCGGGACCGGGCTGGAAGTCAGTCGTTTTCTGCCCGGCTAAATTTTTCATTCTCTAACAGGACGTTTGTGTCCCTTTCTGGAAAGCTCAATGTTCAGAACTTTCATGAACCGTTACGGAACCCCACTGACGACAGGATTCTTCCTGATCTCGGCCATTACCGGGGTGGCACTTTTCTTCCACTGGGGCCCCGGAGCTTTCCACCCGATGCATGAATGGCTGAGCATGGTGCTGCTCGTGCCGTTTGCGCTGCATCTGATCAAGAACTGGACGTCGCTCGTCAATTACGCTTGGCGCGGAACACTCTATGTTCCGCTTCTGGTGGCACTGGCTTCAACAGCCTATTTCTTCCTGCCGCAATCGTCCTCAGGCCATGCTGGGAACAAGCAGGTTGCTTTTATGCTGGTCCCGCTGGTGACGCAGGCTCCCCTGTCTCAGGTCGCTCCACTCGCGCATATGGATGGGGGAATGCTGGCCCATAAGCTGTCTGCACAGGGTTTGACAGTGACATCTGAAGACAAGTCGATTGCGCAGATTGCTGAAGCGAATGGCAAGAATACCAATGATGTTCTGGTCATGGCGTTTCAGAGTGGTGGGCATGGACATCAGCACGATCATGGTGCGTCAGAACACGATCATCACGAGGAGCATTGATGCGAGACCGATTGCCCCGTTCAGAAAACGGGGCAATCCGGCTTAAAGCTCAGCCCATTGCCGGAGAAGGTTGTGGTAAGTTGAGGTCAGGCCCAGAACTGCTGGGTGATCATCGGGGAGGGCCTTGCGGGTCTCGATGATGGAGCGATCAAAATCATATAGAAGAGCACGTTTCGTATCGTCCCGGACCATGGACTGGGACCAGAAAAACGACGCCCAACGGCTCCCGCGCGTGATACGATTGACGCTGTGCAGGCTGGTGGATGGGTACACCACCATGTCGCCCGCAGGCAGTTTGACGCTCTGATTGCCGTATGTGTCCTGAATAACAAGTTCTCCGCCGTCGTAATCTTCGGGCGAAGACAGGAACAGCGTTGAGGAAACATCCGTCCGGATGCGGAAGCCGGCGCCCGGAATAGGCCGGATAGCATTATCAACATGAGCGTTGAAATGCATTCCGGTATCGTACCGGTTGAAGAGCGGCGGATACACCCGCAGGGGCAGGGCCGCACTATTGAAGATGGGATTGCGGCCGAGGGCGCGCAGAACAATGTCCCCCAGTTCCCGGCAGACATCTGAATCCTGAGGAATTTGCAGGTTTAGCTTTGCTTTCGCGGATTGCTCCCCTGCCGTGACGCGGCCATCCGTCCATTCCGCGGCCTCAAGGCGTTCACGGCAGTAGCGGACTTCCTCTACGGACAGAACATTCGGGACGTGGATCAGCATGTTTCCGGGGCTTCCTTGTTTTGAAATGCGGCCTTTCTCAAGGTCGGTTCAAAATCCTGCTTGTAAATAAGAATGACTCTCATTATCGTTCATAAAACTCTTTGCGGATTTCTGCAATCCATATGGCGTTTTGTGTCAGGGGTTGCGCACGTTCGGCGTCAGCATCCAGCAAAGAACAGATATGGTTCAACCCCGAGACAGGAGGGCGCAGCGTGTCGCCCCGACAGGCACAGTAATGTCTCTTACGTTCTCTCCCTGGCAGATGTTTCTTGGCGCCGGGCCGGTTGTCCGCTGCGTTATGACGCTTCTGGCTGCGGCATCCGTCGTCACATGGACGATTTTCATTGCCAAAACTGTGGAGCTGGTTCGCCTGCGTGCGCAGCTCAAAAAATCAGAAACGGCTCTGGAAGACGCAGACACGCTGCATCTGGGAGAAGAATGGACGCGCGATGGTGCGGGTATTGCTCATGCCATGGTGTTGGCTGCTGAGGCGGAGCGCCGTCGCTCGGAAGATATTCCTGCCGATCGTGACGGCATCAAGGAGCGGATTGTTCTGCATCTTGAGCGTCTGGAAGCTGCTGAAGGCCGTCGCCTGATGAGAGGGACCGGCGTGCTCGCCACAATTGGTGCGACGTCTCCCTTCATCGGCCTGTTCGGAACGGTATGGGGCATCATGTCGTCCTTTACGGGTATTGCCGCCGCTCATGCGACCAGTCTGGCCGTTGTTGCTCCTGGTATCGCAGAGGCCCTGCTGGCCACGGCACTTGGTCTGGTCGCGGCCATTCCTGCTGTCGTGATCTACAATCATCTGGCCCGTCAGACGGCGGCCTGTCGCGCCTGCGTCGCGGATCTGACGTCACTTGTGATGCGTCTGGTCTCTCGTGATCTCGCCCGCGCGGCGCTTGCAGCAAGCGGCAATGTCATCCGCTTCATGGCTGCTGCGGAGTAATCGCAGGCATGGCTATTCATATTCGTCATGCCGATGAGGCGGTGCTGGAAGCGCACGAAATCAACGTGACGCCGTTTATCGACGTCATGCTTGTTCTGCTCGTGATCTTCATGGTTGCTGCGCCTCTGACGACGGTTAACGTTCCGGTTGATTTGCCATCTTCTACCGCAACACCTGCTCCCCGCCCGGACGAACCGGTTTTCCTGACCGTCAAGGCTGACCATACGCTGGCTCTGGGCGAAGATGCCGTCAGCTTGGATCAGCTTATTGATGCACTCGGAAAAGCCAGTAAGGTAAACAAGGAAGAGCGCATTTTCCTACGGGCGGACAAGACCGTCGATTATGGGACGCTGATGGACGTGATGGGGCAGCTTCGGAAAGCTGGTTTCCTCAAGGTCGCGCTTGTCACGCTTCAGGGGCAGGAGGCTGGGGAAGGGCCGTGAGTTCTTCACACGCGTCTCTCCCCACGACCTTTCGGGACTGGTATCAATGGTATCAGCAGACAGAAGACCAGCGGAGTATCCGTGTCTGGGGGCTATCTGGTGCCGCCATGACTGTTCTGACAGGTGTGGCACTCTGGTGGGCCGTGACGCATGCGCCGCCACAGGTTGCGGCCCCCAGTGCGGCCCCACCGCCTGCCATCGCGATTGACATGTCCCCTATGCCGACACCTGCACCGGCTCCCCCGCAGGAGGTTGATCCCGGGCCGCAGCAGATGGTCACGCCGCTGGAACCGCAGCCGGATACGCCTCAGCAGGTCGATGCCCCGCCGTCTCCAGCACCGCATCCGCCCGTGCCTGTTCCGAAAGTGGAGAAGGTCAAAGTTCACAAGAAGACAGCAAAAACGCCTTCCCAGCCTGTAAAGCCGGTCCCGATGCAGGCGCCTGTCGCCGAGAAAATGACTGCGCCGCCCGCTGCGGACAGTACGCCATCGCAGAGCAGCAGCGCGGCCTCTACGTCCCACGCCAGTCGTTCCAGCAATGCCCCCGTGACGTGGCAGGGTGATATTCTGGCGCGTCTCGAACGTTTCAAGCGTTATCCGGCAGAAGCTCTGGCCGAGCATCAGGAAGGCACACCGATTCTGTTCTTCGTCATGGATCGACACGGGCATGTTCTGTCTGCAAAGATCCGGAAGAGTGGTGGCTTTGCGCTGCTTGACGAAGAAACACTCGCAGTTGTTCGTCGGGCGGAACCATTTCCGCCTCCACCGGACGAGATCGAAGGTGCAACAGTTTCCCTGACGGTTCCGATCGAATTTTCGGTCGAGGATCAGTAGGGAGAAAAGCTGAAGGAATGCTCCAGTCAGATCGTGGCTGGAGATGACATCGAGGCTGGACGTCTCCAGTTTCCGTAAGCGTTAACGTCAATCAACGCACAGAGCCGAACAGCCCCTGCGCTGTGCCGGGCCTGTGCGTCTGTCGTCATGCAGTCCTCAGACCCGTTACTCAGGGGCAATTCAAGGATGAGAAGATGACCGTTACTGACACCACAACCATTGCTCCCCCGGAAATCCGTCGCGTCATGCACGAGTTGAAACGCCGTGACCTGACCGTTGTGGACGTCGGGCGTGTGACGCCACATATGATCCGCATCACGTTTCAGGATGAGAGTCTTCGGGATTTTCCCAGTCTGTCGCCGGATGATCACATCAAGATCTTTGTTCCACAGGGTGATGGGGACATGGCCCGTCGGGATTACACGCCGCGCGTATTTGACCGCACTGCTGGTACGCTGGTGCTGGATTTTGTGGACCATGATGGCGGACCGGCGGCGGATTGGGCCCGTGGCGCCAAACTTGGCGATCATCTGGCCATTGGTGGGCCCAAAGGATCACGCGTCATTACGGGGAATATTCGCAACTGGCTTCTGATCGGGGATGAAACCGCACTTCCCGCTATCGGCAGGCGCGTCGAGGAACTGGCTGCCGGAACGCCGGTCACGACACTGGCTGCGGTGACGGACGCGGCAGAAGAACAACAATTCGAAACTCAGGCATCTCACACGCCTGTCTGGGTTTATCGTCCAGCAGAACAGGCGCATCAGGCCGAACCATTTCTGCATGCCTTGAAGACCATTCAGATCGCTCCGCAGACATTCATCTGGGTTGCGGCGGAAGCATCTGTTGCACGCGCCATTCGGAATGTTCTGGAAAATGAGCGCGGAATTTCGCCGCAATGGATCAAGGCGTCTGGCTACTGGACGAAAGGATGAAAATGGAAAAGCCGCGTGCGTCAAACACGGGGCTTTTATGACAGGGGCAATTACTGGAAGGGCAGATAGCGGAAATCGAAAAAGATCTGGCTCATGCTGGTATGCGGATCGCCGCCGATGCCTTTCCAGATGTCCCTCCGTGCATAGGCAAGCTGGGTGCCACCTTCAACAGTGCCAAAGCGACCTTTGAAGAACCGCCACCAGGCACCGATCGTCGCCTCTGAAACACCCCGCGTATTGGCGGAGCAGGTGAGGGATGAAAGCTCCTGCAGGCAGCCAGCATTTGAGTACAACGGGTTGCCGTAGCCGTAGGACGAGCCATCGCTATTGAAATAAGCATGTCCCACGCGCTGTGTTCCGAAATATCCGTATACATCAATATGCGGGTTGGGATGTGCAATAAGGCCTGCCTGCGCCTGAATGCCGAAGAGGGGTACCGGATCTCCCTTGGCATTCAGTGTTGCGTCTGGAAGCAGCACAGAGCCGTAACGGTTGATGCCCCATCCTGCTAGACCCGCAGCGCGGAGTTCCAGCTTGCTTGGGATGATCGGCAGGATCAGGAAGCCCCCAGCACCGCCAGCAATGGCCGTGTTGTTGTGACCCGTATGATTGATGGTCACGCGATCATGCGGGAAATGCAGAATGCCTTCGACTTCGTAATGGCCCCAGCTTGGATCGTAAGCCAGTTTGCCAATCAGGTCTGGCGCGATTTCGTTTGAGAAGTTCGCTGTGTCATTCGTCAGACCAACGCCGTTTTCGCCAATCGTGGCCGTGTTGCCGTTTGGCAGGGAGACCGTGCCATTGGAGTTCGTGAAGCCGGTGGTGTCATAAAGAGTTGCCGGGTTTTCGATGGAGAAACCGGCCCAGAGGCGGTGGTCCATGAAATCCTTGACGACGCGAACCTGCCATTGGCGAGACCACGTCTGACCAGCCAGCATGGAGGCTTCAATGGTTTCCGGAAGGCTTTCCTGGCGGGCCACAATGCCGATCCGGCCGGGTGTCAGAAGGCTCCAGGCTTGGCCGCCAAGGAAATGCCAGCCAGCTTTGTTGTCATCATAGGCCAGATAGGCCTGACGCATCCGGAACGCATAGCTGTTGCTTTCATACGGATCTGTCGTGACAGCGCCGGCTCCGAAATCGGATTCAAAGAAGCCTGAAATGGTGGCTTCGGAATTGATGTTGCCGCGTGCCAGAAGGGAGAGGCGGCTATATCGGGCGCTCCCTTCAAAATTGTTGGTATGATACCGCGGTTCATTCGGATACGGCATGTCCTGCCAGTAATTGAATGTGCCAGACGCGACATGACGGTTCTCAAGAACCGCCGCCATATCGACAAATCCACCAAGCATGATCGTGACGGGGCCAAGGTGAAATACCCCCCGATCGCCGACAGCACTGGCTGCCTGAGCGCCGATCGTTTCACGGGGGTGTGGGCCAACGCCATTTTCAGCGAAGTGAACCATGACATCTTCGGCGCGTCGCCCCACAACGGCGAGTTCCGACCCGCTTCCTGCATCAGTTACAGCACGCCCGTTGCGGTCCAGCGCGACCCTGTCACGTATCTGGGTGGAGCTGGAAACTGGCCTTGCAGAAACGGATGCGCGCGTGGTCTCCGTCTCGGTTGCCAGTTGTGTCGATTTTAGCAGAGAATGATGGATGGACCCCGCAGTACTTGCATGTGTTGTTGGTGACACTCCCCCATTACGGGCAGATGCGGTCTCGGTCAGGGGCGTTTTGGTTGCCCCATGAGTTGTCGTGCCTCGGTGTTTTGCCATTTCCGAGCGCAGAACGACCAGATCCCGATTGATCTCTTCCTGTTCCTTCTGAACATGCGCCTGTGCTTCCTGAAGGCGATGCATTTCCTGCTCCATGCGAGACAGCACATCGTCATCAGCAGCATAGGCGAGAGGGACGCTTGCGATCAGCCCGGATGCCGTACCTATCATCAAGATTTTTCGGACTGAAAAGCGAAGAGGAAACAACGAGATACTACATGTCAAAACATGTCTGTCTTATGACACGAAGTTGTGATCGGAAAGGTTAAAAAAGGTTTCAGAATCAGGAAGAATTTCGCGGCAATAAAAACAGGTGCAGGAGCCTGTTGCGACCACGCCTGACGATCATACGAATATTGCGTAATCGTTATTACCCTGACTAAGCTCCGGCACTTTTTCCCGTGTGACTGGAAATCCGAACATGCTCCTCCGTCCGTCTCAATGGCGTCGTCACATCTTCGTCCTGTCATGCATCGGAGGCGCGATGCTTCCCGGTGCAATAGCAATTGGCGCACCTGTCAGCGTTCCGACGGCGAGTCATGTCCTTCATCCCATTGCCTTCAACGATGAAGTCAAAACACGACAGGCTCTTGTGGCGGTCGCTCTGGGACAGGCACCGGCCGATCTCATCATTCACAATGCGAAGGTATTGAACGTCTATACCCTTAGCTGGGAAGACGGGCAGGACATTGTCGTTTCCCGCCAGCGCATCGCCTGGGTCGGCCCAACAGGTCAGTGGAAAGGGCATGCGGCTTCAGTGTTCGATGCCAGGGGTCTTCCCGCTGTGCCAGGGTTCGGTGAATCTCACAAACACATAGAAAGTTCGATGTTGTCGCCTGAACTAGAGGCGGCACTTGTCATCCCCCTTGGGAATACGTGGACGACCGAAGGCTCCCATGAATTCGCCAATGTCAGTGGGGTGCATAACGTCGAATTCTGGCTGACGCCTGAACGGCTCGGAAGTCCGCTGAAAATTTTCCCTGCATTGGGGTCAGCTACGCCACCTTCAGCTTTCGAGCAGGGCGGGGGGAGTTATGCTTATCAGGAAATCGCGGACAATATTCGCGATAATCCCCGGGTTCAGGGGTTGGATGAAGTCATGGACTGGCCTGCGGTGTCCAATCCTTCTCATCCCGGTCATCAGCGGATCTGGGAGAATATTCAGGCCACGTTTGATAATCGTGGCGTGATTGACGGGCATGGTGCCGGATTGTGGGACATGGATACGATCAACGCCTTCGCGGGTGCAGGGCTTTCGAGCGATCACGAAACCCGCTTGCCACAGGAGGCATGGAACAAGCTCCAGCATGGATTATTTCTGCAATTGCGGGACGATAATATCGAGCGTGCTGTCCCCTATTTTGTCAGCAAGGGCCTGAAGAGCTGGAGCAACGTTTCTCTTGTCACGGATGACCGGAATGTTGCTGATACCCTCAAGCAGGGAACGATGGATTATCACATTCGGCTGGCCATCAAGATGGGCGCTCCGGTGGAGGCGGCTTATGCCATAGCCAGCCTTTACCCGGCGCAGCATGGTCATATGGATCAGATTGTCGGATCAATTACACCAGGGCGCTATGCGGATGTTGTTCTTCTGTCGTCGGTCCCAGACGTCAAAATCAAATATGTTTTCGCGAATGGGAAGCTGGCGGCTCAGGAAGGAAAATACATGCTGCCAGTTCCTAAAATCACATGGCCGTCCTGGGCGTCTGATACCATTCATATTGGCAGGAAACTGACGGCAAAGGATTTCGAAATTCTTGCGCCTCACGGGAAGACAACGCAGGTCACGGCCGCAATCCAGACACCATTTTACACGGACCCTGTACAGAAAACGGCAACGCTTTCTGTCGTGGATGGTGTTGTTCAGCGGGACATCACCCATGACATAATCAAAGTTGCAACTGTGGATCGTTACATGGGGCAGGGACGTCTGGGAAAGATGTTCTGGACGGGAAATGGCCCAAAGACGCCGGATAGTGCGTTTGCCACGTCCGTTTCTCATGACCTGCACAACATCACCGTTATGGGAACGAGTGATGAGGCGATGGCGCTGGCCGTCAATCGCATTGCCGAACTCAGGGGCGGCATCGTGATGGTTGCCCACGGAAAGGTTCTTGCCGAAATGCAGTTGGAAATTGCAGGCCTGATGACTAGCCGACCCATTCAGGAAGCAGCGGCAAGCATGGAAAACGTCTACGCCAAAGCTGACACTCTGGAGTGGATCGGGACGCCCGGCTATCCGCGGAGACTTCTGATTTCCATGATTACCTGTAGCCCGTTCACATGGCGGCTTGTTGTTCCGTATCCTGGCAATCCAAGCGGGCTTGTTCTTCTTCAGACAGGGCAGACGATGCCGACGGTCTGGTAAGGCATGGGCGATATTTGCAGGGGACTGAAAATTATTGGCCTCACTTTCAGGTCCAGCACCCGTATCATTGTTCTTGCGGGTCTGCTCGGTTTCGCTTCTGGCGCCGAGGCAGATCCTGAGTCCATGACAAGAGTACTGGTCTCGCTGGATCGGCCCGATGCGGCAACAGTCATGATTGACATGGATCTGACAGTTCTGCTGGGCGATCCAGCCCGATATTATGCTTTGGCGAGCGGGACTGGCCCGCAGCATGAGGCGGATGTTCGACATGTTGCCGAACGTATTACGCAGGTCTTGCCACTTTTTGCGGGCCAACGTGCGCTGCCTGCGACGTTTGTAAGTTACGGTTTTTCTTTCAAAAGCCGCGAAGAATACATGGATCTTGCGGCCGACAAGCCCGCACATTTCCAGTTCGATGTTCCTCTGCCCCGGGATGGTGGGCCGCTACAGCTCCGAATCCCGCTCGGCGCACAGATCGATTATCCGGTCGCCTACACACTGCAATTTCCCGAGCGACATTTCACACAGACCCGCTGGCTGGATGCAGGACAGCATGAGAGTCTGGCCTTCGATTATCGGGGTAAGTTGCCTGTTGGGCACGCTGAACAACCTGCCAGTTTCGATCCGGATAGATTGAGCTGGTGGCAGCAGCTTCCGGTCTATCTGAAGCTTGGCTTCAAGCACATTGTCCCGGAAGGAACGGATCATATCCTGTTCGTTCTCGGACTTTTCTTCCTCGGGATCAGCTGGCGAAAACTGCTTTCGCAGACCACTGTCTTCACAGTGGCGCACGCCACAACGCTGTTTCTTTCGACCTATGGAATTTTCGAGCTTCCCAGCCGCTTTGTGGAGCCGGCTATTGCACTGTCAATTTCGTTCGTGGGGCTGGAGAATGTCTTTAGTCCCCGATTAGGAATAGTGCGGCTACTGGTCGTCTTTGCCTTCGGCCTGATTCATGGCTTTGGCTTTGCCAGCAGTCTGAGCGAAGTGCCCTTTCCCAAACGGGATTTCATCGGCGCTCTGCTGGGATTCAACCTGGGCGTGGATGCCGGACAGCTTTTTATCATCCTGCTCGCCACTCTGGCGGTCGGATGGTTCAGAAAACGTCCGTGGTTCAGAAGCCGGATTGCGATACCGGGATCACTTGTCATTGCGGCTATTGGTCTGTTCTGGGCCGGTCAACGCATCCTGGCGTATCACCTGCTTTTCTGAGAGCTTTGCTTACGGTCATGTTGGAATGACAAAAGAGCGGTTCTCAGAGGAGAGACGTTTATCATTATAGTGCTCAGGTCTGCTGTCGTCTGCCACAAGAGGCAGATCTCAAAGCCGGCCAAAGAGACCTGCAATCTCATCAGGGATAGTGTTTTTTTTAATTACCTCGTTTGGTCTCATCTGAGATCAAAAGCAGCTTATTACATAACTTAGAAAGCTCTAAGTGCTTGTAAAGCTTGGTGTCCCGTACGGGATTCGAACCCGTGTTGCCGCCGTGAAAGGGCGAATTAAACCTTTTCATATCAAAGAGATTTTCAGATAAATATAATTAAAACAGTATCTTATTGTGTGGACGTGTGTCGGGTTGTGTCATGCGGTGAAACAAAGATTGGTCCAAAATTGGTCCAATCTGCAAGACATCTATGTCTTCGAAAGATCCATTCGTTACGGCATCATGATGCCGCTTTGATAATCCGGAACCTCCTTTCAGATCCTTCTCTCAGCCATCCTCAAAAAAGAAAAAAATCCCGCGCCACCTGCCACGGGATTTTTTTTGGAGCGGCGTCCCTTCCCCAAGACCGCCACTCCAAGCACAGCCGAAATCGCCCCGACCCCGGCTGAACCATGCATTCAAAAACAGCCCTGTTTCTGAATGCATACACAAACACGAAAAAACAGGTCGAACGCTCACCACTTCAGCCAGATCGCGAAGCATCGCAAATACGACAGAAACCACTACACGCCTTCAGCATCACGATCGAAATCAGACAGCGTTCAGAAAAACCCACAAATCCGAATACGCTAAGCCAAGCATAGCATTTCCCGAATCTTCATCTGAAATCCCAAAAACCGATACTGACATTCAACAAAACTGTGAAAACCTGATGTGTCAGCGAACGCACACCGCAAAACACACATACGTCGAGAAGCAACGGTCAATTCCCGAATCTTCATGTAAAATCTCAGAAACCAGTACCGACATTCAACAAAACAGCAGGAACATGACGTGTGCATGAATGTGCAGGGCAAAACACACACACGTCGAGAATCAACGGTCGTTTCCCGAATCTTCATGTAAAATCTCAAAAAACAATACCGACATTCAACAACACAGCAGAAACCCGCAGCTTCCATGAATGCAGGGCCGAAAACATGCATACGTCGAGAATCAACGGCCATTTCCCGAATCTTCATGTAAAATCTCAGAAACCAGTGCCGACATTCAACAACGCTGCTGAAATCCGAAGCTGGTCATAAAAAGCCTCAAAACAGGACTTCTTTCAAAAACAGCCAGAAATCGACACATAATCGCCATTTACGCGCGTTTTTCGAGAAAAATCAGTGAAACCGAAAAACCCGAAAAAAGAGCCGCAGAAAACAGCCATATTTTAAACCCTCAGGGCTACGCCCCGGGCCAACCGATACAGGATTCCAAAAGGCCCGCAGATCCCTCATACGAGCCTAAAAAACCCCTGAAAACCGCATAATTTTCAGTCTTAGGGAGGTCTGGAGTGAACGCGAAACAGATACAGAATAGAAAGACACGTTCAAAAGATTCACCTTTAGACTGAAAAGATAGCTTGAAGGCACGATACTGGGTTTTTGGCGCAAAGCTCCAAAAACCCTTTTAAAACAGTCCCTTAAACCCGTTTCATTTTCGTGCCCTGCCGAGGGCGTCCGCATCACGCTGTGACGCGTCATCCGGACCTGCACGCGCCCCCGTTCCGGGGTCGCGCCGCCCGGAGGGCGGCGGTGCAGAACTCAACCTCTCTTCCTCTCTCTCACGACGGAAAATGATCAAAAGGGTTCTGTTGTTTTTTTGGCTTCGCAAGGGAGGACCGGGCTGGTCCTCACCCCAGAGGGCTCACGCGGGGCGTGAGCTGGAATGGTCGCCGTGCGACCAGAACGGTCTGTTCTCTCTGGAGCTTCCTTCTTTCTGGAGCCTTTCGCAATGACCAGATCATTCACCGAACTCGACACGCTTTTCGACACCCACGCCGTCCTGGCAGGCGTCGTTCTTCCCACCCTGCGCGATGTGATCGCACAGCCCGGAGCCTTCACCAGCGACACGCGGCTTGAGGGCACGCTGATCGTTCTGGCGCAGACAGTCCGCTCACTGAACAGAGCGCTGACGGAGAACGCAGGAGACCGGACATGACGTCCTTCCTGTGCACGGACCTGGCTGTCCGCCTGATGGGTCTTGTCTCCTCCCCCGATCGCCCGGACGCTCCGCTCCGGCCGACCGGGACTGACGTCTGTCTGTACGATCTTGTTCTGTCCCGGGCCGAACCCGTGCCCGTGGCTGAACGGTTGGGCCTGTGGTTCCCCTGTCGGGAGGCCGATCAGGATCCGGCACACAGACAGGCTCTGCGGGACCAGATCCTGCAGCAGCCCATGCCGTCCCCAGCC
>Ga0157360_1000026_pt1 | contig 92403 bp, 81 predicted proteins | sample AttlaeALBM1_FD_111483 | JGI IMG/M metagenome (GOLD analysis project Ga0157360, IMG submission 111483) | Fungus gardens microbial communities from leaf cutter ant in Ribeirão Preto, State of São Paulo, Brazil - Atta laevigata ALBM1 | ecosystem: Host-associated > Fungi > Mycelium > Unclassified ...
ACCAGTCCAGAAAATCGGCGCGGGGTGACAGTTCGATGCCATCAAAACCATAGCCCGATACCGTTCTGGCAATCTCGGGCAAGGAAAGATGGCGTTGCATATAGGGGTCGAGAACCAGTTTCACCGGGTAATTCCCTTTGACAGAGGTCATTCCGGACCGGAATTCCTTGACCCGGTCCGGTCTTTTCAATGTCTAGAGCGTCAGCCATGCGCTGTTATGTGCAAAGTTGATCTAAAGCCATCAGTAATGACTTTGCATGGTTGTTCCGGCACTGCTCTCTCCCGCCTGCCTGCCCAGGGTGCAATGGCCGGAGTCCGGTATCAGCGGGCTGCCGGGCGTATATCCGGACCGTTATACTGACCACCGCTCATTGGACGATTGACGGGAGGAGAAACCAGTGTGTCTGGCCAGGCGGGTTCATTGGCAGCACCCGGCACGATGGCGGTACGTCCCCGTGGGAGTGATTGCGGAAGTTCTTCGCGCAGGCGTTTCAGCATGCGTTCGCGCAGATCACAGCAGAGATTCCACATGCCATTGGCATCGCTGGCGCCAGCGATGAGGCGGATCGAGATAACCTGGGCATTGCTGTCTGCGATCTGACAGCCGACAGAGCTCATATCATGGTCCCAGTTCGGGCAAGCTTTGAGCTCTTCATGGAAGAGGCGACGCACGTCATCCACAGGCGTCTGGTAGTCGAGCCAGAGAAAGACAGAGCCGATGAGCGAAGGGGAACTATGTGTCCAGTTCTGGAACGGGTTCTCGAGAAAATAGGCGATCGGCACAATATAGCGTCTACGATCCCAGGTACGCAGCACAACATAGGTGGCGTTGATTTCTTCCACATAGGCCCAGTCGCCATTGAGGATCAGCATATCTTCCATACGGATGGGCTGGGTGATGGCAATCTGGATACCGGCAATCAGATTCGACAGTGCAGGCCTGGCGGAAAGACCGACTACAAGGGAGGCAGCACCTGCGGAAGCGAATAGGGAGACGCCATACTGGCGGACGGACTCAAAAACCATCAGCGCTGCTCCTACGGTGATGACACCACAGGTGATTTCAATCAGGCGGCGCAGAATACGGATCTGGGTCTGATGAGCGCGTACAGTAATGTCATCGACCTGGGCACGATTGGCGATACGGTCGAGGTATTTATCCGTGCCGAAACGGAATGCCTTGATAAGGCCAAATCCGGTCGTGATGATAAATGCAAACGCGAAGAAATGCGCCAGAAACTGGATGGTGGTCGGCGCGAAGCCGGTTGTGGCTGGCAGGGCTGCGCTGGCAGCCACGATCATCAGCAGCAGTCGGACATGGTTCTGCAGACGGCCTATGGTCTCGTGAATGAAGGCAATGCGCCGTAATCCGGGGAGACGAGGCAGAGCTTCTGTAATCAGGCGACTGAAAAGCAGCGCAAATAGGGCGGCAGCGCAGAGAAGCAGGGTCGAGGCGAGTGAAGGCGGCAGCCAGTCGAACCAGACGAGAATTCTCGACATGGAGTGTACATAGTCTTGCTTGATCACAGGCTCTCCTGACATCTGATGGGGAGAGCGTCAGGGTATCATATCATCGTGCTGTCTCTGACGCTCCGCTTCGTGGTGTTAACCACTCACCTGTCAGGCGTTTCCCCTAAAAGAGATGTAAGGAAAGAGGCTTCAGTCTTCTGCCCCGGCAGAATGCCGTGCCGCAAAGCGACGAGCGAGCAAGGTGCAAAGGAAGAGCTGTATCTGGTGATACATCATCAAGGGCAGTACGATCGTACCAACCGTGGCCGCCGGAAAAAGGATATTGGCCATCGGCACACCGGTTGCGAGGGATTTTTTCGACCCGCAGAACATGAGTGAGATACTGCTCGCGTCACTGAACCTCGCAACACGCCCCAGACCACGGGAGAGAAACAGGACCAGAGCCAGCAACAGGGTGTCGAACAGCGCAGTAATCAGCAGATCCCGAAGAGAAACGCGATGCCAGATTCCCTCAATGACAGCGTGGCTGAAGGCCGTATAGACAACAAGAATGATCGAACCGCGATCGCTGAGGGATAGCAGTTTCTTGTTACGTCTGGCCCATTCGCCCAGACGGGTATGCAGAAGCTGACCCAGCCCGAAAGGAAGAAGAAGCTGGGTTGCGATATCAATGATTGCCTGACCCGACCAGACATTGCCGCGCTGGACGATGAGGGCAACCAGAACGGGCGTGGCAACGATGCCGGCCAGATTGGAAAGCGTCGCCGCGCAGATCGAGGCGGGAACATTGCCGCGAGCAATCGAGGTCAGGGCGATCGAGCTCTGAACCGTTGAAGGCAGGCAGCACAGAAACAGTACGCCGCGCCACATATCCGGCTTGAGCAGGCCTGGTATGAGCGCATGCAACAGGATGCCAAGAACGGGAAAAAGCAGAAAGGTGCAGCCCAGTACGCTTCCCTGCAACCGCCAGTCGCGTACGCTTTCCAGCACGGCTCTGGGTTCGAGCCGGGCGCCCTGCAGAAAGAACATGACGGCAATGCAAAGTGTCGTCAGGTGGGTAAGCAGCTCTGCACCCATCCCGTAACAGGGAATAAAGGTCGCGAGGATAATGGCGGCGATCAGGCTCAGAAGAAACGGGTCTAGTTTGCGCATGGGGAGTGGTTTCCTCCGCCCGGGGGGACTTTGGCAAGGAGCTGTTTCAAACGTGATGTCAGAGTTCGGACGCAAAAGACAGATCTGCAATCCCTGAAGGTCTTTCCGCGCTAGCGTCGTACAGGACTTTCAGTCAGGAGGTGTCATGAGTCGGAAGGATGCGGAAATGGATGCCAGACGCATAACACTGGGAAAAAAAGAGGTCCTGTCAGATCACTGGGGAACGCTTTCACGCTACAGTTTTGAGTATAGTCGAAGGGACGGCACGCTTCAGCATCTGACCCGCGAGGTTTATGATCGCGGCGATGGTGCGGCAATTCTGCTGTATAACACGACGCAGAACACGGTCATTCTGACGCGGCAAATGCGGTTCCCCGTTTTTCTCAGGGATGGCCAGGGTGATCTGATCGAATGCTGTGCCGGCATGCTGGACGGTGAAGATCCGGAAGTGGCGATCAGACGCGAAGCAGAGGAAGAAACAGGCATCGCTGTCAAAGATATCGAGGAGGTTGCCGCGGTTTATATGAGCCCTGGTGCGGTGACGGAACGTCTGCATCTCTTCATCGGTGCCTATACGGGTGCCATGCGCATTGGCGCTGGAGGCGGCCTGGCTCAGGAAGGTGAGGAAATCACCGTGCTCGAACTGCCTTTTCCGGAAGCCATGAGCATGATTCCTGATGGTCGCATTGCTGATGCCAAGACGATCATTCTGCTGCAACAGGTCGCCCTGAAAGGGCTCTGTACGCTTTCACCTTCCGTGTAAGCGGCTGGCCCCTGACGCCGGAGACGGCACCGGAAACAGGTCTCACAACACAATGGTGTGAGACCTGGCTGATGAAGCTTACAGAAAACTGAAAATGTCTTATCTTTCGAAAGTAAGATTTTCGTTTCGAAAGATAGTTCCAGAATGTCGATGGGGGTTAACAGTGCGACGTTAAAGCGTCGTCTTGGCATTGTTGATGCCGTCAGGCGGGCCGGATTTGTGCGCACGGAAGCTCTGGCTGATCAGTTCTCCGTGTCGATGGTCACAATAAGATCCGATCTTGCCTACCTTCAAAGTCAGAATCTTGTCATCAGAACGAATGGCGGCGCACAGCCTGCCTATGGTTATGCAGTCAATGCGCCACTGGACGAGAGTCCCACCCTTTCCGAGGCGCGGGCTCTTGCCCGAGCGATGGCGTTCAGATTGCAACCGGGGCAGTGCGTCTTTCTCGATAATTCCCTGGCCGCCTCTTTCGTGCCTGTTCATGCGACGGCGGCCAATCTCCGCTTCGTCGTGAACAGTTTCGAGACCTATCATCTCGCCAGTCGCTGCTGTGATGGAGCCGTATCGCTTCTGGGTGGCGAATATGACCGGCTCGGCTATCCGCTGGTCAGCCCCGCAGCCAGTCATGCACTTTCTTTCTATGATCTCGATCTGGCAGTGATTTCAGTCTCCCAGATTGGCAAGGCCGGTTTTTCCCTTCTGGACCAGACGGGCAATTGTCTTGAGGCGGCCATAGAGCGTGCCAGGCAGGTCTTTTTGCTGACTGATCGTCTGGACCGGACAGAGGCGGATGCACCCTTGCTGGAATGGCGCAATACCATGTCTGTCCTTCATGGTGGCAGCCCACCTGATGGTGCGGTGCTGTGCGAGGATTGGAGCGCTTTTGGCGGGGATACAACAGGCTCCGAATAAGGGCGGGGCCGGGTTTTGCTGTTTTTCTTTTCTCATTTGACGGATATCCAAGCATGGCATCCAGTTTTCTGATGGATCAGACCGCCGACACACCCCGTTGTATCGTTACAATTGGCGAGATCGTGGTGGAGATCATGGCTGAAACTCAGGGGGTCGGTTTTCTGGAACCGCTTGCCCTCAGAGGGCCTTACCCCTCCGGAGCACCTGCGATCTTCATTGATCAGGTAGCCAAACTCGGTGGTGATTGTGGAATGATTTCTGCCGTCGGCCATGATGATTTCGGTACGCTCAATATCGAGCGACTCAAGCGTGACGGGGTGGATGTTTCGGCAATCCTGCGGGCTGATTCCTATTCTACCGGGAGTGCTTTCGTACGATATCGTCCTGATGGCAGCCGTGATTTCGTGTACAATATCCGGCATTCTGCCTGCGCCCAGATCGGCTTGCATGAAGCAGCACGTACTCTGCTCAAACGCGCCACGCATTTTCATGTCATGGGTTCGTCCCTTTTCTCTTTCCCGATTATCGATGCGGTGACCACGGCAGTTCATCAGGTCAAGGCGCAGGGCGGCACGATCTCCTTTGATCCGAACATCCGCAAGGAAATGCTCGATATTCCCGATATGCGTGCCGCTCTCGAACTGATGTTGCAGGAATGCGATATCTTTCTGCCCAGTGGGCCAGAGCTGCTGTTGTTCTGCCAGGGTACGACGCAGGAAGAGGCTATCAGCGAAATCCTCGATATGGGTGTGTCCGAAATCGTACTGAAACAGGGCCATGAAGGCGCAACCTGCTTCAGCGCTGATAAAACGATTCACAATCCCGGTTTTGCCGTGCAGGAGATCGACCCGACCGGGGCAGGTGACTGTTTTGGTGCGACCTATGTGACCTGCCGCCTCTCGGGAAAGACACGTGAGGATTCCCTGCGCTACGCCTGTGCATCGGGCTCTCGTGCTGTTTCGGTTTTCGGGCCGATGGAGGGTACTTCGGGTTTTGCGGAACTTGACCAAGTGATTGCCGGAGCAGCTATGAAAGGCCTCGCATCATGAGTAATTCTCTGCTCAGGGGACTGCGTACTGCTTACGACAAAGGAGAAACGCGGGCCCTCATTTCGGTCTGTTCGGCGCATCCTGTCGTTATCGAGGCCGCCCTGCTTCATGCAGCGTCGCGCAAACAGCCCGCTCTGATCGAGGCGACCTGCAATCAGGTCAATCAGGAGGGTGGTTATACGGGCATGACCCCTGCCGGTTTCCGGGATTTTGTTTTTGGCATTGCAGATCGCATCAGCTTTCCGCGTGATCAGATCATTCTGGGCGGTGATCATCTGGGCCCGAATCCATGGAAGAGCCTGCCTCCAGGCGAAGCGTTGCAGAAAGCCTCCGACATGATTGCGGCTTATGCACAGGCCGGATTTACCAAGCTGCATCTTGATGCCAGCATGGGGTGCAAGGGCGAGAAGGAGCATCTGCCGGACGCTGTTGTGGCCGAACGTGCCGTCATGCTGGCCAGCCGGGCCGAAAGCGTTGCGCCCGGACAGGCTGTCTATGTGATCGGTACCGAAATTCCGACACCGGGTGGTGCAACAGAGGCGCTTGATCATGTCGTCCCCACGACGCCGGATGCTGTGCGGGCCACGTATCATGTGCATGAGGCGGCTTTTCGTGATGCGCTTCCTGCGGCCTGGCCCCGTGTCATCGGCATTGTGGTGCAGCCGGGCGTGGAGTTTGGTCATGAGGATGTTGCCGTCTATCAGCCTGATGCGGCGCGCGCGCTGGTTGCGAGCCTTGCCGACTTGCCGGGACTGGTTTTCGAGGCACATTCTACTGATTATCAGCCCGGCACCTCCCTGGCGCAGCTCAAGCGTGATGGTTTCAGCATTCTCAAGGTGGGGCCTGAATTAAGCTTTGCCTTGCGCGAGGCGCTTTATGGTCTTGATGCCATAAGAAACTTCAGGGAGCCGCAAACAATATCGCTTGTCTCGGTTATGGAGCAGGTGATGCTGGCATCACCTGCAAACTGGCAAAGTCATTATCATGGCGACGCCAGCACGCAGCGCATCCTGCGGCATTTCAGCTATAGTGACCGTATTCGCTATTACTGGCCGGCACCCGAGGCCGCAAAGGCTGTTCAGGATCTGATGCAGTCACTGGACGGAAGTGCCGTGCCGGAGACGTTGATCAGCCAGTATTTGCCGCGCTTTTTCGATCGTGTGAAAGCCGGTGCGCTGCCTGCCGAGCCCGAGAAACTTCAGCTTCAATCGGTCCGGGATGTCCTGGATCGCTACGAAACGCTGTGACTGGCACAGCGACAGGAACCATAGACATGAGCACCAACAAGACGTTGCAGGATCGTGTTGCTCTTATCACCGGCGCTGCGCGCGGCATTGGCCGCGCTCTTGCCGAACGCTACGCGCAGGAAGGCGCGAAAGTGGTGATCGGGGATCTGAATGAGGCAGGCGCAGTCAATGCAGCCGCGGCTCTGGGTGAGGGGCATCTTGGCGTCAGGCTGGATGTGACACAGCAGGAGTCGATTGACGTAGCTCTTGCTGCCATTATCGCGCGTTATGGTCGTATTGATATTCTCGTCAATAATGCCGGATTGTTCGATCTTGCCCCGACGGTAGAAATCACGCGTGAGAGCTATCACCGCGTTTTTGCGGTTAATGTCGAAGGCCTGCTTTTTACACTACAGGCTGTGGCCCGTCAGATGATCGCACAGGGAGAGGGCGGCAAGATTATCAATTTCGCCTCCCAGGCGGGGCGACGGGGCGAACCGCTCGTCGGTATTTATTGTGCTTCGAAAGCGGCGGTTATTTCGCTGACGCAAAGCACGGGGCTCGACCTCATCAAATACGGCATCAATGTCAATGCGATTGCGCCGGGTGTGGTCGATAATGAGCACTGGGATGATGTTGATCGTCGCTTTGCACAATATGAGAATCTGCCGCTCGGTGAGAAAAAGCGTATCGTTGGCGCTTCGGTTCCGTTCGGACGTATGGCAAAACCCGAGGAAATAGGCGGTCTGGCCGTATTCTTGGCGTCGAAGGATGCCGATTATATTGTTTCCCAGACCTATAATATCGATGGTGGTAACTGGATGAGCTGATAGTCCCCGTCTGGCATAAAACGGGCGCAGGCGACCGGTGCCGAGCCGGTCGTCCTTTATCTGGCGACTGTTTCTTGCAACTCTGCTCCCATATTGTTCGACGCTGGGGGAGAAAGCCATGCTGGGATTTTTGTATCGTTACGCTTTGGGTTTTCTGCTGATTGGTCTTGCGCCTTTTGCGGCACAGGCCGCAGAAATCCGTTTTATGCCTGATGACCGTGTCCATGCCGCGCAGATCGAGCAGCAAACGGCATCCATTAGCGATTTTGCCGCACGTGTCGCTGCTGTCTCAGCCGGTTTCCTGGGGACGCCGTATATCGCCAATACGCTGATTGGCGGGGCGGATGTTCCGGAGGTGCTTGTGATCCGGTTTGATGGCGTGGACTGCTATACATTCGTTGATCTGGTTCGCGCCCTGGCTTTGTCAGGGAACGAGAAAACCCTGATCAGCACGCTGGCGAAAACGCGCTATCACGATGGCCAGATCACCTATCTGGAGCGTCGCCATTTTCTGACAGACTGGGCGGAGATAACGCCGCAGAACGCCCGTGACATTACACGCAGCCTGTCATCTCATGTCGAGGTGACACCCAAGGTGCTCAATCGCCGGGCTGATGGCAGTGTCTATATCAAGGGGCTTCCTGTACGTTCGCGCAATATCGCCCATCTTTCACCCGAGTTTCTGACTCCCGCTGTCGCAGCAAAAATCCATACGGGTGATGTGATTGGCATTTACACCAGGCTTGAGGGTCTTGATGTGACCCATACTGGTCTGGCGATCTGGAAAAACGGAATTCTGTATTTCCGCAACGCATCATCCCTGAAAACCAATATGAAGGTGGTTGATACACCGCTGTCCGCCTATCTTGCGGGCAAACCGGGTTTTCTTGTGCTGCGTATGGTTGAGGCAGGCTGAGCGGTTTTCATTCCGGGGTACGGTTTTTTGCCGCGGCTGCCGTGGACTGGGAGGAGAGGGGGCATTCCCAGTCTTCTCCGAGAACCGGCGTACCAAAACGGGTATGAATGGCACTTGCAATGCAGGTGAAGCCGTTTCGGGCATAAAGACGGCGCGCAGGCTCAAGGATGGCGTTGGTCCAGAGAACCGCGCGTTCATAGTGATGCGCACGCGCGAAAGAAAGACAATGCTGTACCAGCGCATCGCCGATGCCACGCCTGCGGGCAAAGGGCTCGACATGCAGAAGGCGTAGCCGGGCAGCGCCATTGCCTTCATCGGTCAGAAACACCCCACCGGCCATCACACCGTCCAGCTCGGCAATCCAGCATCCCTCGCGTTCCGGTTTGAAATGACGCAGAAACGTCGCGACACTATCGGCAATCAGGCATTCGAGATCATGTCCCCATCCATGGCTTTCTGCATAAAGCGCAGATTGCCGGGCGGCGATCAGGCTGGGCTCACCGGGGCGTGCTGCGCGAAGTGTGAAACTGGCCTCGCTCTGAGGGGCCAGAAGTCGCCGCGCATGGGACAATGCGCGTACGAGATCCTGTTGCTCGCTCGGGGAGATGCCAGCAAGACTGTCCCTGACAGCCTTCCTGATTTGTGCGTCAACCCTGGCGAGCCTGAAGCGACCCTGCTCTGTTATCCGGATCAGACAGGCATAACGGTCCTGCTCTGACTGATCTGTCGAGATGAGGTTCTCACGCTCGAATTGGGTGATCAGGCGGCAGAGACAGTCGCGATCCATATGCATGACGTCTTGCAAGGTCGCTACGTGTACTGGTGTACGCTGCGCAATTTCGAAGAGCAGTCCGGCCTCGGATGAACTCATATCGCAACCGGGAAATCGAGCGTCAATGACACCGATCTGGTGCATGTAAAACCGGTTGAAACGTCGAACAGCCTCGATCCTGTCTTCCATGGCCTGTCTTCCTCATTCATGAGTACCCTTTTCAGGATCTTTGAAACCCTGAGGCTAGGAGTGCTGGAGCGGCCTGTCACTTCACCTTGCCGGGTGAAGAAGCATGTGTGGCTTTGCCGCTTCACTGACTGAATGAAAGCTGACTCCTCGAACAGTATGCAATTGACAATGACTCGCATTTAAAACAAGTGCTGCTCGGGTTTTGAACAGCTTGATGTGAATTTTAAAACGATGCGCAGGATAATCGGTCTCGTCGCCCTTGCCGCGGCAAGTGCCTCCTCTCTGACGGCTGCTCTGGCAGAAGACAGCCAGCCGGACTCGATTGTACGAAAAAAACCTGCGCATGAAAAAACGGATCAGCAGAAGCAGGCAGAGGCGAGGCGTGACAAGGCGCATAAGGACAAGATCGACGAGGTTATAGTCGTTTCTGCTACCGGCCTTTCCCAGGCCGGTGCTACCACGAAAACCCGTACACCGATCATCGAGTCCCCGCAGACAATCTCGATCGTGACGCGCGAGGAAATCGAGTTGCGCGCCTCTCCGACAATTGCGGATGCCCTGTCCTACATGGCGGGCGTACAGGCTGAGCCGTCCGGTATCGATAACCGTGTAGACGAAGTGTCGGTACGTGGTTTTGGTGCAGGCGGGTTTTCATCCAACAATAATTTTGTTGATGGGCTGCGTCTTCCATCAGGTGGGCAGTGGACGCGCACGTCTTTCGATCCTTTTGCCTTGCAGCAGATTGAAGTGCTCAAGGGCCCGTCGGGTGCGCTCTACGGACAGACGGCACCCGGTGGCATTGTCAATCTGACGACCAAGCGCCCGACCGAGAAATCGCATGGTGAGTTTTTTCTTCAGACCATCGGTTATACGAAGCTTGGCAACTGGCAGGGGCAGGCTTCCGGTGACGTCTCGGGAAAGCTTAACAAGTCAGGAACGGTTCGTGGTCGTATCGTTGCCGTAGCGCGTTACGGTGGCACGCAGGTCAATGACGTCAATAGCGGGCGTTATTACGTCTCGCCAAGTCTGACCTGGGCTTATGCACCAGGGTCCACATGGACTCTTCTGGCGCAATATCAGCGCGACGCAGGGGGCTCGACGTTCCAGTTTCTGCCCAAGACCGGTACGCTTGTCTCATCCAGGGGGCGTTATATTGCCAATGATGCGAATATTGGCGAGCCTGACTGGAACAATTTCGACCGTACCCAGGCACTGGCGGGGTCATTTCTTGAACATCGTTTCAGCCGTATCGTCACATTGCGGAACAACACGCGTTATACCTATCTCGACAATCTCTATCGTTCGACCGTTCTGTCCGGTGATACGCTGACCAAATGTGCGGCCAGTGTCAAAGGCTGCGTACCCTATGAGACAGTCAATCGCCGAGCGGTCGAAGGACGCGGACGGTCGCAGGGTGTGGCAACCGATACCCAGCTTGAAGTAAAGGCAAGAACGGGCATCGTCCGTCATACATTCCTTGTTGGCACGGATTATTTCTATACGAACTGGGAAAGCTCGCGCGACCTGGTCAATTCGGCACTCGTGCTGCCAATGCTCAATATTTTTGATCCGGTTGCACGTGGAACAAAGGGGTATTCGGCAGGGCTTGCGCCCCAGGTCTATGGCGCGACCGAATCACAGCAGAACGGCATTTATTTCCAGGATCAGATAAAGATCCAGAATCTCTATATTACCGTGGGTGGCCGGGAGGACTGGGCTAGGGACAACACGCTCAATATTCTGACCCAGAAGCGGTATCTGAACAATAATGACAAGTTTACGTGGCGGGCTGGCGCTGTTTATCGCACCCAAATCGGTCTGGCACCCTACTTCAGCTATGCGACGTCTTTTCAGCCGCAAGTGTCAGACCCTTCCACGGCGCTCGACAACAAGCCATTCAAGCCGACAACAGGGGATCAGTATGAAGCCGGTCTGCGCTATCAGTATGGCAAAAATATCTATGTCACTTTTGGCGCCTATCAGATCAAGCAGCGTAATGTGACCACGCCTGATCCGGGCGGCGTTCTGTGCGGTACAACAACCTGTCTTGTTCAGACCGGCGAGATGCGTGCGCGCGGCCTGGAGCTGGAAGGCCGCGCGACGTTGCCTTGGGATATGGCCGTTATCTTTACCGGAACGCGTAGCGACGCGACGATTACGAAGTCCAACACGCTGTCCCAGATCGGCAATTATATGAATGCCGCTCCGAAATGGATGGCCTCTCTTTTCGTGGATCAGCGTCTGTTGCACGGCCCGATGCGCGGGGCCGGGTTTGGTGGCGGTGTGCGTTACACGGGTCATTCCTATGGTGATACGGCCAATACGCTTTCGATCCCGGGCTATACGCTTTTCGACATGTTCCTGCGTTACGATTTCGGTGTGGCGCGCCCGCGCTATGACGGGCTCTCCTTCTCGCTGAATATGCGCAATATTGCGAACAAGCGTTTTGTGGCCACCTGCACGGCGGTTTCTGCCTGTTATTATGGCCAGGGCCGCAGCCTGACCATGCGTCTGGAGTATCGCTGGTAATGGCAGCGCCGCTATTCGTCTTTCTGGGCATGGGTCTGATTCTGGGCGCCTCGGCTCTTTTCTATCTGGCCGCGCATCAGCAGCAGATTCTGCGGCAGCGCCTCGCTTTTCGACCCTGCATGATCGGCGGGTTTCTGGCGAGTATCCTCTCCTGTCTCGCGTTCTCTTCAGCGACCAGTCCTCTGGTCGGGGTGTTCATGGCTTTCGTTGCCCTGATGCTGGTGCTCAGCCTGAGTCCGATTGCGATTGCGCTCGTTGTCGGGAAGAGGCGCCCATGAAAAAGAAACCACTCGATAACCGGCGCTGGCTGGCCAAGGCTCTCGCGGGACTCATTCCCGGGGCAGTTCTGTCTCTGGGTGTGATGGTGCTGGTGGGGCATCTCTGCGGTAGTACGGGTAATCCGATGACAATGTCGGCGCAGTGGCTCATGTGGCTCGCGGCGTTTCTCTGGATCATCTGCATCTGTGCCTGCTTCCTGTTCCGTACCGGTCTGGGGGCATGGCTCGGCTTTGGCTGGATGGCTTGCCTCGTCTGGCTGATCAATACGCTGATCTCGGGTTCTGATGTGTCGGGTGGGTCATGAAACTGCGTGCCGATATCGCAAACGTCTATCGTGAGCTCCATAGCTGGGTAGGTGTTGTGGCAGGATTATTCCTGTTTATTGCCTTTTATGCCGGTGCCATCAGCATGTTCGAGCCTGCGCTTGAAACCTGGCTTACACCGCGCATATCTCTGCCCGAGGCGGTTCCTCTGGAGCGCGCGCCCGAATTGATGGGGAAGGTTTTTGCGGCATTTCCCGAAAGCCGCAGAAGCTACACTATCGTGGTATCAACTGATCCCGATCATCCTGCGCGTATGGTCTGGTCTCCACATCCCGCACGGCATGGACACGGTTCCCAGACTCTCATGATGGCGGCGCTTGATTCCCGGGGGGGACTGGTTACAGCGCAGCGCAGACCGTCTTCAGTGGCACAGGTCATCGATACATTGCATCAGCAGATGGGGCTTCCTTTACCTCATGAGCCAGCGATGATTGTGATGGGTTTCATCACACTCGGTTATGCACTGGCGCTTGTTTCCGGCACGTTGATCTTTCTTCCCGCCCTCGCGAGAGCGATTTTCGCAGTCCGACTGAAAGGCAGTGTCCGTCGGAAATGGCTCGACCTGCATAATCTTCTGGGTTTCTGCTCGCTGCCGTTTCATATCGTTATGGCACTAACCTCTGTTGTCTTTGCTTTTCACGATGTGATTTTCACTGTACAGGCCGAATTTCTGTCCCATGAACAGGGTGAGGTCCGTCAGGGCGGGCATGGCATGCGAGCCATGGCGGCCCTTTCACAACAGGGGATGCATCCTGCTCATGAGACGACGGCCCTGACACCGGCAGAGGTCGTCTCCATTCTCTCACGTGAGGTTCCCGGCTTCACGCCTGATACACTGGATTATTCCACCCGCCCCGGGAGTGTTCCAATGCTGCGTATAGCGGGTCACGACCCCGGTCATATCATGCGAGGGCCGAACAGTGGTTTCACCACGATGGATCCTTTCACCGGGCGTCTGCTCTGGCGCGATTATCTCCCGGGATATCAGTCGCGCAGCTTTGCTGCCCTGACAAGTTTCTTTTCCCTGCATTTTGGCAGTTATGGTGGTGTGCCGGTTCGCTGGGCCTATCTGGTGCTCGGTTTTGCCGGAGCGTTTCTGTTTTACACGGGTAACAGACTCTGGATTGCCGTTCGCCGACGCAAGGAAAAGGCTTCGGGTCTGGAGAGTGATACTCGCGGTACGCGGATATTATGGCGTCTGACAGTCGGGTGTTGTGCCGGGTGCATGGCAGGTATTGCCATTATACTGCTTGTCGCGATGTTCCAGCCTGGTCTGAACGCCCGTCTTTCGCCCTTCTGGCTATATCAGGGCGTGTTCTGGCTGTTTATGGGGCTGTCCTGCCTTGGAATACTGGACGGCTCCTGGTTCTTTCTTGTGGCATCAATACTCAATCTGGCCGTAGTCGCGGGTGCGTTGCGCCATTTCGGAACAGATAGCGAGACATCTCTTGGCGTAGCGCTTGTGGCACTCGCATTGGGAGTTTCTGTCGGATACAGCCTGTGGCGCAAGATGAGACTGCGCTCTGTCCTCTCATCAGCGCATTGAATCGTTGTTGAGGGGCAGGATCGATACTGAAGGCTTCAGACGACGTATGAGGTTTTCAGTCAAACGAAATGTCTGAAGGCAATCCCCGGGGCATTACTGCCTGCCGGGGATTACTTCTGGTTTTCAGGCCGTAGCGGCGCTGGTCAGCATGGCTGTCAGGCGCTGTGCGAAACCTGCGGCATCAGGCAGGGTTTCGCCATCCTGGATACGGGCGACGTCAAGCAGAACACGGGCGAAATCGGCCACGCTCTCGCCTTTTTCCACACGTGCTGCCAGATCGCGGATCAGCGGATGATGCGGGTTGATTTCCATGATCGGAGCAGCAGGGGGCATGCCCTGACCCGAACGACGCATCAGACGCTGCATCATGAGGTCCGGACCACCCTCGCTCGTAATCACCACGGCGCTGCCAACCAGACGGACCGTGCCGCGTACATCCTTCACATCTTCACCAAGGGCTTCCTTCAAAGCCGGGATCAGCTTGTCGAGATCCGCAGCCTCACCCTCTGGTGTGGGGGCTTCGAACTTTTCAAGATCGCCATGAGCCTGATTGATGGATTTCAGCGTCTTGTCTTCATAGGAAGAAAGACGATCGGGCCAGAAGCCATCGACCTGGTCGGAGAGCAGAAGTACTTCGATACCACGGGCACGGAAGCCTTCGAGCTGAGGCGAGGCTGCAAGTGCTTCTGCGTTTTCGCCCGTAAGGTAATAGATTGCGTCCTGACCCGGCTTCATGCGCGACAGATAGGCGTCGAGCGTGGTGGGGTCATCAGATGCTGTTGAGCGGAAGCGGGAGAGAGCTGCGAGTTCCTGACGGTGCTCGGAATCCTCCCAGATCCCTTCCTTGATGATCGGTCCGAAATTCTCCCAGAACGTGCCAAACGCTTCGGCATTTTCCGTGTCCTTGGCGCGGTTCCTGATCTCGGTCATTACGCGTTTGGTCACGGCCTTGCGGATGCGCTGCAGTACGGGGGTCGATTGCAGCATTTCACGCGAGACGTTCAGCGGCAGGTCTTCAGTATCGACAACCCCTTTCACAAAGCGCAGCCAGGCCGGCAGGAGCTCGGCTTCATCGGTGATGAACATGCGGCGCACATGGAGATGCACCTTGCTCTCACGCGACTGCTCCATGAAGTCGAATGGACGCGCACCGGGGATGAACAGCAGTGCCGTGAACTCGGTCGTGCCTTCCGCACTCCAATGCAGGGTCGCATAGGGTTCGTCGAACTGATGCGCAACGTGGCGATAGAATTCGGTGTACTGCTCGGGCGTGATATCGGATTTCGACTTCCGCCACAGAGCTGTGCCCTCATTGGCCGATTTGTCTTCCTCACCTTCTCGCAACGTGATCGGCCAGGAAATATGGTCGGCCCATTTGCGGATGATGGAGCGCAGACGCCAGGCATCAAGGAACTCATCGGCATCGGTTTTGACATGAAGGATGATGTCTGTGCCGGGGAGTTCGCGTGTAGCAGGGGCAATTGTATAGGCACCCTTGCCGTCAGACGACCACTGCCATGCCTGATCGGAACCGGGCTGGCGTGAAATCACGTCCACCTTGTCGGCCACCATGAAGGCTGCATAGAAGCCGACCCCGAACTGTCCGATCAGGCTCGGACGGTCTTCGGGCTTGGCGTTATTCAGCTTCTCGCCAAAGGCGCGCGTTCCGGAGCGAGCGATCGTGCCGAGATTGCTGGCCAGTTCCTCACGGCTCATGCCCGCGCCGTTATCGCTGATGGTCAGCAGACGGGCGTCCTTGTCAGGGTTGATGCGAATGGAGGCATCGGCGGGCAGGGCCTTGGCGGCGTCGGTCAGCGCCTCGAAACGGCGCTTGTCAGAAGCATCGGCGGCATTGGCGACCAGCTCGCGCAGGAAGATCTCGCGCTCGGAATAAAGGGCATGCACCACGAGGTCGAGCAGGCGTCCGACTTCTGCGCTGAACTCGTGTTTCTCGGCACCCTGGACCTGATCTTTTTCGGTGTTTTCGGTCATGGAGATCCCTCAAGACTGTGATGGTGCCGTAACGGCACCGATTTGCAGGGGAAAGTAGAAATGCATTTTTCTTTTTTCAAGAGATGCCTGCATATAAGGGCAGGACGCAATCGCGCGTCAGGGGAGCCAGAGGCAGTGCGCGCGCGTCATGGGGAGTCAGCCAGCGCGCTTCGGCAATTTCGGCGGCAGTGCTGACCGTACCATTCCAGAGCAGGGTGAAGAGCTCGGCGCGCACGATATACCCTGGCTCATTGGCTGCCGGAGCTTCAATCTGTCTCTGAAAAAGACAGGCTTCCGGTCTGGCATGCAGGTTGAGCTCCTCGCCGAGCTCACGAATGAGCGTGTCACACGGCTTTTCGTTCGGCTCGATCTTGCCGCCGGGCTGCATGAACATTTCTGTGCCTCGTTTGCGCACCAGAAGAATGCGCCCGGCCCCGTCATGGAGCAGGGCGGCAGCGATATGAATGATGCGCATGCAGGGCTTCAGATCGTCTCGGCAAGAATGTTCAGACGGCCGTCATCGTTCTGATGAACCCCGAGTGCCTCATAGCCCGGAACGGTCGGATGCGGGACATCAAGTTCATGTTTATGGGTGGCTGTGATTACGACCACGCTGGCATTGGCGGCTTCACCTGCCTTGATTCCTGCCGGGGCATCCTCGAACACAACACAGTTTTCTGCCTTGAAGCCCAGACGCTGCGCGCCGAGCAGAAAGCAGTCCGGAGCGGGTTTGCCATTCGGGACGTCTTCTGCCGTGATGACGACTTCTGGCAAGGGCAGACCGGCAATCCGGATGCGCTTGAGGGCGAGTTCACGCGAGGCCGAGGTGACAATGGCCCAGCGATCCTGAGGCAGGCTGGTCAAAAAGGCCCTGGCGCCGGGAATGGGGTCAATGCCATGCGTGTCTTCCATCTCGCGGCTGGTGATCCAGTGTGCTTCTGCTGCCGGGTCGACGCCCGGCAGTTTCTGGCGGCGAATGGTCTCAATGGTCTGCACGCCGTGAATGGTGGGAAGGAATTTTTCGACATCCAGGCCATGCTTTTGCGCCCAGAGAGTCCAGACGCGCTCCGCTGCGATGATGGAGGTCAGAATCGTGCCATCCATGTCAAACAGGAAGGCATCGAAAGCTTTACCGGGGAACAGGTCGTGCTCGGCCAAGAGAGATCTCCGTCAGGAATACAGGTCATGCGAGGTGCGAGACCCTGCATGACCTGTTCAACGCAGGCAAGCGCGTGCCGGATCAACCCGCCGTGTCGACCGCCAGGCGTCCGAGTGCCGGATCATCGGTGAAAAACCCGTCCAGACCCATATCAAGATAGCGTTTGACCTCAGTGATCATGCCTTTGGGGTTACGGGCATTCAGTGCTCCGCCATCGCGAAGTTCTTTCGGCAGACAGTAGTTTTCAGGGCGCGCCGTGTAGGAATGGACCAGAAGACCTGCTTCATGCGCATCGGTGATCAGTGTGGTGGGTGTTCCCCATGAGCCATCGGGCTTGCGCGGGATCAGATCGGTATTGGACGGGCCAATCACATCTGCAAACTGACGTATTTCTCTCAGACCTTCAGGCTTCATGAAATCGCCAAAGGTTTTTGTAGTGCTTTTGCCCAGAAGATCCGGCGGGGTCTGGCTAGGTTCACCCATCAGGAACATCACGCGCGCCTGCGGATTGATGGCACGTGTCTTCTCTCCTATCGCCTTGAGATTGGTTGTCTCGAAAGACTGGAGTTCCAACGGCGCCTGACGGGTATATTCATGCGCTGCGATGGTGCGCAGGAAAGTCGTTTCAGGGTCCAGACCAAGGCTGTGGAAATGGGTGGAGTTCTTGATTTCAGGGATCAGCCCGAAAACCTTGCCGCGTGCGGCGGACTCACCAGCCACAAAATCGATTACCTCCTCGAAGGTCGGGACATCGAAATGACCGTCATAGCGGGTGTTATGCGGACGAAGCTGAGGCAGACGCTCTTTGGCTCGCAGGGTCTTGAGTTCAGCAAGTGTGAAATCTGTCGTGAACCAGCCCGTTTCCTTCTGGCCGTCAATGGTCAGGCTGCGCTTTCGTCCCGCAAATTCCGGACGTGAGGCGACATCGGTGGTATCCGCGATATTGCTCTCATGGCGTACGATCAGAACGCCGTCTTTCGTCATGACAAGATCCGGCTCGATGTAATCGGCGCCGTCTTCCATGGCTTTTGCATAAGAGGCGAGCGTGTGTTCGGGCCGCAGGGCTGATGCGCCACGATGAGCAAAAACAAGCGGTCTTGGTGCAAGAGAGGGCGCGGCGAAGCCTTTTGTGGAAAAGGTTGGGGCGCAGATCCCGGCCAGGCCGAGAAACAGGGTGTGACGACGTGACAGCAAATCGGCTCTCCTGAATTATGATCCGGAGAGGCAGATCGTCTGTCCGGACGAGATCGTTCTTGTTTGGGCGTCAGGACAATCGCCCAGATCCGGCCTGGACAGGGCGATTATCCGGTGAATGACGTGAGGCGTTACCAGTTGGCACTCAATGTCAGGAAAAACATGCGCGGGGCGATCGGGTAAGCGGTGAACTGGCCCGAAGTCTGTGTGGTGCTGACCGTGGACCAGCCACGTGTATTGGTCAGGTTGGTAATGTTTCCCTGAACGCGCAAGGCCGGAATATGGGGGATGCCATGGATGGTATAACCCGCATTCATGCTGAACTGTGCGGTCGGCGAGGCCCAGAGATCATTGGTATAGGTTGTGTAGCGCTTGCCCATGACATCGCCGATGAACTGGCCATAGAAATTGCCCCAGTTGGTTGTGGCGACGAATTTCTCTGTCCAGTCCGGCTGACCGGCCACATTACGGCCTGCAATGCGGATGGTCGATGTGCCAGAGCTGTAGTTGTCGTTATAGACCGACTTGTTATAGCTCAGCCCGTTATAGATCGAGAAATGCGGGCCAAACTGTGCGGTGAAGGAGAAATCCATACCGTCTGTCGTGACCGAGCCCACATTGGCCAGCGTCGTAGCGGAGCCGATGATCGAAGACAGCGACTGCGTTGTGGCAATGGCCACCAGACGGTTCGAGAAATGTACGTGATAATATTCGGCCTGCGCCGAGATGTCGGTGAGCGGGCCCAGATTGACATGGTGATGGGTACGTAGACCGGTTTCATAGGTCCATGACGTCTCGACCTTGCCGTTCTTCTTGAAATCCTCGAAGGCCGCCTGGCTCGTGGCACCCCATGGGGTGGCATTGCCATAACCTGCATCCTGGTAGGAACGCATGTTCTCCTGAATATTGGCGAACCACTGCTCGTTGGGCGTGATATTCCACAATGCACCGAACGAAGGCAGGAACGGCTTGACGGCGTCGATGGTACCGCCTGGTACGGTCACAGCAGTTGCAGGCGAAAGCGACCCTTTCTTGCCAGCCACAGGCAGGGTGCCGTTGGTATAGACCAGTTCGGATTTGAACCCTGCCGAGAGGGTGAAGTTTTTCGTAACCCGCCAGCTGTCCTGAAGATGGGTGGTGAAGGTATTGGTATAGAAATAGTTCGTGTACTGCTTGATCAGCGCATCCTGCTGACGGTCATACGGTGTGGTCGGGTTGTTGGCATCGAGCGGATACCAGCGACGGGCCTGCGTGTTGTTGTTGCGCTCGTACCAGCCCCCGACTTCGAGGTCGTGATGGCCCAGCTTGTAGCGCAGCGTCGTGAGCAGACCGCCGCGATTATCCCAGTATTCGGTCGTGCGTGTGGCATAGCCCGAACCACCGAATACGTTGCTCAGCTGGCTGGAGCTCTGGTTGGGGAAATAGGCGCCGAACAGCGTTGGCAGACCGGCTGCCGTGATCGGACCAGCTACCACACCTTCACCGAGATTGTGGTGATAGTACAGCTTGTTGTCCCAGTGCAGGTTGCTGTTGAAATCATGCTGCCAGGCCAGATAGGTCAGAAAATCCTGACGCTGGGCAGCAGAATAGTAATTGCGGTAATTCAGCCCTGCATTCTTGTAGGCTGCCGAATTCAGATAGGATTTGGCGTAAGTGAAATCAGGGTAGGTGAAGGGGCGCACATAGGTGCCATAGCCATTGGGCAGCACAATGCCGTCTTCATTCGGCTCGACCTTGTCGGACCAGTCGAAGAAATAGGTGATCTTGTCCTTGCTGCCCTTGTGCACGAATTTGGCGTTGACCTGATTGCCACCCTGATGACCGGCAAAATCCCAGGCGCGGGCATCCTGACGTGCCCATGAAATATAGGCCGAGTTGCCATTGCCGAAATTGCCCGTATCGAAACGGGCAAAGGTGCGGAATGTCGAGAAGCTGCCGAAGGTCTGGTCGAGCTGGCCACCCATCTTCTGCTTGGGGTCCTGCGATGAGAACAGCAATGTGCCGCCGAGATTGGAAGTGGAGGCTGTGCCAAGCGCGCCGGAACCCGTGGCCACCGTTGCATTGCCTACGTTCTCGCTGATCACAGCACGCTGGGGTGAGAGGCCGTTGTAATTGCCATAAGCCTGATCACCCAACGGAATGCCGTCGAGCGTGTAACCAAGCTGGTTCTGGTTGAAGCCATGGATAAACAGTGAGGAATTCTGCTCGTTGTTGCCCCAGGGATCGGCATTGTTGAACACCACACCTGGCAGGATCTGCAGTGCCTTGAGCGGGCTGACACCCGGCAGGATACGCTGGAGCTGCGTGTGACCCACGCTCTGCTCGGAACGTGTGCGGCGAGCTGTGGCGATCACTTCCTCGGTCGGGGCGGTCGAGACAAGAGCCTTGGCCTTGCCGGATGAGGCGCTCGTATGGTGGGACGACACGGGATGAAGCGTGGCATCTGCTGCACTGGCTGCCCCGCTGATAAGGGCGAGGGGTGAGCAGAAAAGAGACAGCGTGAGACCAAGGCGCTGTTTGCATAGCTTCATTAGTAAACTTTCCCTTAACGATGGCCAGATTGCGGCGCACCCTATGCGGAGAGTTCGTTACGGTGTGTGAAGGTTCGGTGATTTGCCCATTACAGATTGATGAATAAAAAAAAGAGACTGTCTGAATTCCAGACAGTCTCTCTTCGACGTGTTTTATCAGGCAGCGAAGGTCAGAAGCGGTATTCGATACCGGCACCCACAACTGTCGGATCGAGGGAGTCATGAGCCTTGATGAAAGCGCCCGACCCACGGTCATTGGCCCAGGCGTGCATACGCATGAACATCTGCTTGGCATCCATGTTGAAGAACCAGTTGCCGACCAGCTGGTAATCGAAGCCGACATTGACGGAAGGACCGCCCGTAACGCCTACATTGAGCTTCTGTACCAGGCCACCTGCCGGAGAGACGTTGTGGAACCAGGCCAGGGTTGCGCCTACGCCCACATAGGGATTGAAACGCTTATGCGGACGGAAATGCCAGGCGAGGGTGATGGTCGGAGGCAGAACCCATGCGCTACCGATGTCGATGTTACCAAGAGGCGTGCCTTTGGCAGCAACTTCATGACGGGTGCTGGCAGCAATCAGGTCGATCGAGATATTATCGGTAAAGAAATATTCGAACGTCAGTTCGGGCATGACCTGGTTGGTGGTCTTGATATGACCGGGAATGGCAGCACCATTGAGCCATACCTTGCTGTCGCGGTCTTCGGGGATGATGCCAAGAGCCGACAGACGGATGATGAAATCACCCTTGCCGAGACCGATCTTGGTGCTGGAGCAGGTTTTGAACAGGCCACATTCATCGTTCGAGGAAGAACGCGGGGCGGCCATGGCCTGCGCCTGCGGCGCGAGAACCATGTTCGTCGAGACCGGCGCATTGACGACGGGCGCAGACTGGGCCTGGGCGCCGGGGGTAGCGATGGCAGCCGCGACAAAACCGGTAAGGAGCGCAGCAGAGAGTTTGAAAGGGGTCTTCATCGACGTCATCCGTGATTAAGCAGTGACGTTCTCACACCATGCGCTATGATGTGTTGCCTTGATCCATGTCAAACCTGCTTGAATAGTAATGATGACCGTGGGAAATAGGACACAGTATATGACTTTATGTTAATAATCCAAGAACAAGACTATGCTTGAAGGGCTGGTTTGATCATGAGCGCCCAGACGGGGGACAGTATCAGCACACTCGGGCCTTGTGGAAGTTGTGGGCAGTGCCTGCACTGCGAGGCACGGTCACGCAGCATTTGTTCTGTTATCGACGCTGAACATATGGCGCGACTCGCTCAATACTCTCATCGCCTTGCTGTTGCAGCGGGAAGGACCTTCATTCAGGAAGGCGAAACTGCAAGTGATTTCTTCATCGTGACGTCAGGCCACGTAAAGCTTTTTACTCTTATGCCGGACGGGCGACGCCAGATTACGGGTTTTGCCCAGACAGGTGATTTTCTCGGGCTGGCGAGCGGTGCAACCTATGCTTTCAGTGCCGAGGCGCTTGGAGCGCTTTCTCTCTGCCGTTTTTCGCGTTCAGGTCTCACCTTGCTGAGGCGCGAATTCCCTGAGCTTGAAAACCGCCTGATGGAGGAAGCCTCGCGTGAACTGGTTCAGGCCCAGAAGAGAATGTTGCTGCTGGGGCGCAAAACCGCGCGCGAGCGTCTTGCCAGCTTTCTTCTTGAGCAGCATCATCTCTTGCCTGCCCGCGAGATTACTCTTCGTCTACCGATGAGTCGTACCGGGATTGCCGATTATCTGGGCCTGACCATAGAGACGGTGAGCCGCACGCTGAATGCCCTGCAGCGGGAAAAACTGATAACGATCACGCAGGTCACGCAGATCGTCCTGCTCAATCTGCCCGCGCTCGAAAATCTGGCTCGCGGTGGCTAAACTTTTCACTTGGAGAAAACTGCCCAATTGATGCCTTGACGTCGCCATGATGAAGGGGGAGAGAAGACACTTTCCCGCGAGAGCCTTATCCTTCAGGAGCGACAGATCATGGACCGTTTCATCATACGTGGCGGCAGGCGTCTTGAAGGCGAGATCGTGATTGGCGGCGCCAAGAATGCCGGTCTCAAGCTCATGGTCGCGGGACTTCTTACATCCGGACGTCTTATCCTTTCCAACGTCCCGAAAATTGCTGATATCGAGACCATGCAGACGCTGCTGCGTCAGCATGGCATTGCTGTTGATCCTGTGGACGCGGAAGGTCGCACACTTTCGATTGGCGGGCCGATCACCTCGGTCGAAGCGCCGTACGATATCGTGTCGAAAATGCGCGCCTCGATTCTGGTTCTGGGCCCACTTCTGGCTCGCGCGCATGAGGCCAGGGTCTCACTGCCCGGTGGTTGCGCCATTGGCACACGACCGGTCGATCTTCACCTCAAGGGACTGGAAACGCTCGGAGCCAAGATCCGGCTCGAAAACGGCTATATCAATGCGAGTGCGCCCGGTGGGCTGGTCGGTGATCGCATTCTTCTGCCTTTTGCATCGGTTGGCGCGACCGAAAACCTTCTCATGGCTGCAACGCTGGCAAAGGGGCGTACCGAAATCGTCAATGCGGCACGTGAGCCTGAAATCAGTGATCTGGTGGAATGCCTCAACCGTATGGGCGCGCGTATTTCAGGGGCTGGTACCGGCACGCTTGTCATTGATGGCGTTGAAGCCCTGACCGGCGCCGAACATGCCATTATGGCCGATCGTATCGAATGCGGCACCTATGCTTGTGCAGCAGGTATCACCGGTGGTGACCTGCGTCTTGTCGGTGGACGGGTGCGTGATCTTGGCGCTGTCGTTCGTACGCTGGAAGAAGCAGGCGTCGAGGTGATCGAGGAAGAAAACGCCATTCGTGTACGGCGAGCCGGTCCACTCAAGGGTGTGGATATCATGACCGAGCCTTATCCCGGTTTTCCGACGGATATGCAGGCCCAGTTCATGGCCATGCTTGCCGTTGCGGAAGGGGCTTCGATGGTGACGGAAACGATCTTTGAAAATCGCTTCATGCATGTGCCCGAGCTTAATCGTATGGGTGCACGGATCAACGTACACGGGTCTTCAGCAATTATTCGCGGGGTAGAGAGGCTTTCTGGTGCACCCGTAATGGCGACTGATCTACGTGCCTCATTCTCTTTGATCATCGCGGGTCTTGGCGCTCAGGGTGAAACGACGCTGAGCCGTATCTATCATCTCGATCGTGGCTACGAAGCGGTCGATCGCAAGCTTTCTGCCGTTGGTGCAGATATCGAGCGCATTCACGAGTAATCTGCCAATACACCGGTTCGGGTGGGGTACAGTCAGGCATAGGGGAGAGGCAGGGCTTTTTTCCAGAAGGCCTCACCCCACTCCGTAACAGTCGCACAGCTGTATGAGGCTCTGCCCCATTCCTTCCAGAAGGGCCGTCTCCCTCTGGAAAGCCTCTACCTTGCTCTGATGGCCTCTGCGGTGCGCAGGCTCAGCGCCATAATGGCCAGAGCCGGATTGGCTGCTGTAGCGCTCGGGAAGACCGAGTGATCGCAAATCCAGAGATTGTCGATATCGTGGCTGCGACCGAACGGATCAACAACGGAGTGGTCGGGATCGGTCCCCATACGGCAGGTCCCGATCATATGGGCCGCACGATCCATGGACCAGATGTCCTTGGCTCCGGCTGCTTCCCAGATGCTGGTCATGGTGCGGGCCATATGTTCATGCATTGCCTGTTCGTTAGGGCCGTAGCTGAAGGTGATTTTCGGCTTCGGAACGCCCGCCCGGCCAATCTCATCGGAGAGTGTGACGAGATTGTCGTCATTAGGCAGGCAATCGCCATGCGCGCCCAGCCCGGCCATATAGTTATAGCCGCGCAGGTAGTTCGTCAGGGCTTCGCCCCACAAACCACGTCCTCTCGCTACGCCTGTAGCCCATGTCAGCGGCATCATACCGAGGGACTGGATCAGGTAACCCCCTGCAAAATCAGCATCTTCGGGGCGCATCATGTCTTCGGTGATCGTCAGCGATGGATACCCTTTGTTCGGGCGGATAATCTCGTCGAAGCGACCCCAGACCTGGGTTGAGATATGCGCCATGTAATTGCGCCCGACCTGACCACTGCGGTTGGCCAGTCCGGTATGGAGCAGTAGCCGTGCCGTCTCGACGGCGCCAGCAGCAAGGACAAGAGCGGCACAACGCTGTTTGCGATCTTCGCCATTCTCGCGATAGATGACGGCCGTCACCCGGCCTGTGCTGTCGCGCTCGATACCATGGGCAAAGCAGTTCGGGCGAATTTCAGCCCCAGCCGAGACGGCGACTGGCAGGTAGGTGACATCCGTGCCCGACTTGGCCCCGTTGCGGCAGCCCTGATGACAGGCACCACAACCGACGCATGCCTTGCGATCACCCCAGTCACGTGTGATCAGCGCAGTAGGACCATCGGCATTGCGAATGCCCAGAGCGTCGCAGCCGCGTATCATGGCCTGCGCCGCACCGTTGCGTTGCGGTGGCGGATAGGCATACCGGCGTTCAGGGTCCCAGGGATAATTCTCAGGACCTGAAACACCAATCTCGCGTTCTACCCGCTCGATATAGGGCAGAAGCGTATCGTAACCGAAAGGCCAGTCCACGCCTTTGCCCGTTTCGGAATGCAGACGCATGTCGCGCGCATCAATCCGTGGCATGAACGCGCCGAAATGCAGCATCGAGCCCCCGACACCGGTGCCGCTGTTGTTGCCGCCAAATGCCATCGGGTTGGCACCGCCTGAAAGACGCTCTTCCAGCCAGTAGATTTCCGACGCTGTTGCTTCATCCGGTGTATGCTGGCGCGGGTCAAAGCGCGGCCCAGCCTCAAGTGCGACTACCTTCATGCCCGATCGGGCCAGCTCGGCCAGAAGCGGAGCCCCACCGGCCCCCGTGCCTACAACAACAACATCCACGATCTCGTGGTCGTCAAAGCGACGGCTCTTCATCGGCCATGTTCCTTCACGCGTGGTTCCCAAGCTTCGCTCACGCCTTCTCCCATGGCTGAAAAGCCCTGAAAGACGCCATCGCCCCCGTTGAAAACAGCATCAATGCCCAGTTGTGCCTGTACTGCCGGATGGCTGATGAAAATCTGAACGCAGTCGGCGCGCAGATCTGCAAACCAGGAGCGCATCTGCGTCCCATCGAGCCTATCCGTTTCAAGAGCACCTTCAGCCATCGCATGAACAAGGCTGTCCTGAAGCCCGGCATCAAGCGCGGAGAATCTGGTGCCGTAGCGCTGCCTGGCCTGGCTATCGAGGCCGTTCAGCGCCTGTTCATAAGCCTCAGTATCTGGCGGCAGGGTGGCAAACCGCCAGCCATCCCCCGGAGTACCCAGCCTTGCATCAATCCGGGCCGCAATATTGATGGTGGCATCGGGGAGAATTGCTGTTTGGGGCAAAACACGTGCTGCCAGCGCACCAAGAACGTCATAGGCGCTCTGTGAGAGCTGACGTGGGGTGTAACCTGCATCGCTGGTCTGGGCACGCTCTTCCATGACCTGACGGGTACGCCCCGAAATACGATCGGAATCCAGCAATGCTAGGTAATCCTGGTCGATAGCAGGGGGCAGTGAAGTCTGGCTCATGGCGCGTTCCCAAAACCGTGATGACGCCTCTAACATGCCCGCACCGGGTAAAGTTGCCAATGCCCCACCATACGCAAGTCATTGAGAATGCTTCTCAAAATCATTATGAATCAAGATCTGGCTTGTGGCGGCTATTTGGAGCTTGCCACTTTCCGGAAAGTGGCAAGCTCCTGTGACCCTGAACGGGTTTCCAGAGGGCAGCGGCCTTCTGGCAGGATCTAGGGCGGAGCCCGGTGATCTTGAGATAACTAAAGTGCGGATTGTTTTATGGGTGGCTCCGCGCGGCTGACTGGTGTCAGAGGCGGGGTGTCGTGACGCCAAGCTGCTTCATGTATTTGCCGGCGCGATCGGCGTAGCTTGTTTCACAGGGCGAGGCTCCCTGGAAAAACAGGAACTGGCAGATTCCCTCATTGGCATAGATGCGCGCGGGAAGCTTGGTGGTATTGCTGATTTCGATCGTAACCTGACCTTCCCACTCGGGTTCAAGCGGGGTGACATTTACGATGATACCGCAGCGGGCATAGGTGGATTTGCCGAGACAGACGACGAGCACGTCACGCGGAATACGGAAATACTCAACAGTATGGGCCAGAGCAAAACTGTTGGGCGGAATGGTGATGTCGCCTGTACGCGTCACAAAGCTGTTGGCCGCAAAGCTTTTGGGATCGACAACAGCATTGTCGACATCTGTGAATATCTTGAAGTCTTCACCAACACGGGCGTCATAGCCATAGGAAGACAGGCCATAGGAAATGACACCCTCACGCTTCTGCGCTTCGACAAAAGGCTCAATCATGCCTTTTTCCTGGGCCATTTGACGGATCCAGCTGTCTGGCATGATGGGCATGGCGCGATTTCCAGTCTGTGAAAGCTATGGGGTTTGCAGATCTAGCGTCAGTACCAGGGCTCTGCAAACCACCAGGATCAGTTCAGGCGATATGTGTGAGAAAGACGACTTTCGAGCCGCCGCCTTCTACAAGGGTCTTGATGGCGTTGTTGAAGACCTTGCCGTGCTCCATACCCATATGGGCCTTGAAGGCTTCTTCATCTCGATATGTTTCTTCCACATGGAAGAAATCGGGATCTTCCTCAAGGGTATAGACAACAAAACGCTCATTGCCTGGCTCGTTGCGCACATCATTGGCGAGGGCGGTCAGCAGGCGGGCGATTTCCTCGCGTTTGCCGGGCAGGGCGCGCATGGTCGCATAGAGAGCCTTGGACATGATCAAGTTCCTTTCGGGGGATAAAGCGGGTCAGCGTGAAGAAAGGCCGGATGGCGTCTGGGGTTCCTGGTCTTCTGGTGCCTTGACCGCACGGTTACGCACCTGAGCCTTGCGACGCAGCAGATTGGCGCGCAAGGCTGCGGCTTCACGGGCCTGGCGTTTTTCCAGGTCGGCCTGCGCCTTTTCAGTCAGGTTTGGTCGTGGTGGCGTGGTCATGAAACAAATTCCAGAAAGCGGTCTGACAGGCAGCCACCAAGCAGTTCATCATAGACGGCAAGAGTGGCGGATTGCATCTGCCGGGTGGTGTAGGTTTCAGCAATGTGATGGCGAGCGGTTTCAGCAAGGAGGGAACGTGCACCCTCGGGCAGGGTCAGAAGCTGATATAGTCCATCGGCCAGTGCAGTTTCATCATCCGGCGGGATAAGGAGGCCGGTTCGATAGGGGATGACGGTTTCCATGGCTCCTCCCTGCGCGGATACAATGACAGGGCGCCCCATGGCCTGCGCTTCGATCACGACACGCCCGAACGGTTCAGGGCGTAAAGAGGGAACGGCCACAACATCGGCCAGTGCATAGGCAGCGGGCATATCCTGGCATCGACCTGCAAAGCGCAGGCGTTCACGCAGTCCCAGACGGGTGGCCATAGCGTCGATTTCCTGCACGTAACGATCCTTGGGATCGGCCGGTCCGACCAGAACGCAGAGCCATGGATCAGGCAATACGGTCTGGAGATGCACCATGGCCTTCAGAAGCAGAAGCTGTCCTTTCCAGCGTGTCAGCCGGCCGGGAAGCATGACGACCGGAGTTCCGGGAGGCACCTGCCATTTCTCGGCCAGGGCCTGGATGCGGGCACCATTGACCAGAGACGGATCGAAACGGTTCATATCGGCACCGCGCGGGATCAGGCGAAGGCGGTCGTCTCCCACACGATATTCATCCCTCAGTCGGGTGGCGATATAGGTACTGATCGCAATGACCCGTGCACCGCGTGCCAGAACGGAATTATAGCGTTTCTTGCCTGGAAAACCGGCCTTGTGGACTCCATGCCATGTGGTCACGAAAGGCGTATCCGTGTGCCTCGTGGCGTGCCATGCAGCCCATGCCGGGGCGCGGGAACGGGCATGAACCAGATCGACACGTTGATCGCGAATAAGCTGGATAAGGGCTTTCGCATTGCGGCGAATGGCAAATGGCGATTTCTGACCGAGAGGCAGATCGATGTGGTGTGCACCGATGGCGAGCAGCTTTGGCACCAGAGGGCCCATGGCGCCTGCCACGAGAGCGCGCCCACCGGCAGCGATGATTGCTTCTGCCATTTCAACCGTACCCTGTTCGATCCCTCCCGTGCCGAGGGCCGGAAGAACCTGAAGGATATGAGGGCTGAAGCGCGACATGCCTTGCCGGTAGCATGAAGTACGATCCTCAGGGAGAGGAAAGCGGCTATTGTCACGAAAAAAGGGTCGGGGATGCTCCCCGACCCTTGCCGATGCAACCTGAGAGGTATGTTTTCTCAGTGTTTCTGCTCTGCAGTTTCCGGCAGAGCATAGACAACAAGCTGATCGGTAACCGGTGTCATCATGAAATGGTGACCGCCGGCCATGATGGCGACGTACTGCTTGCCATTGACCTCATAGGTCATCGGGTTGGCCTGTCCGCCACCGGGCAGAACATCCGACCAGACATCCTTTCCGGTTTTGATGTCGATCGCGCGGATCTGATTGTCGGTTGCGGCTGCAACGAAAACAAGACCACCTTTGGTGATGACCGAACCGCCATTATTGGGGGTACCGATATTGAGCGGCAGGCCTGTAGGCATGTTCCACGGGCCATTGGCACGAGCTGTACCGAGCGGACGTGACCACAGAACCTTCTTGGTCTTGATGTCGATGGCTTCGATCATGCCATAGGGCGGCTTGTTGCACATCATGCCCGTGTACTGGTTCCAGAACGGCGTTACGACAATGCCGTAAGGTGTATCGGCCTGGGCACCATTGCCTTCGGCACCACCGCCGGAAGGATTATAGCTGGGGTTGTCGATGGGCTTCAGACCCAGCGCATCAGCCTTTTTGCGGGTGATGAGCTGATCATACATCGGCGTCGAGTTCCAGTTGGCGATGACAATGCCGGATTCCGGATCATAGGCCATGCTGCCCCAGTCGCTGCCGCCGTTATAGCCGGGATATTCGATATTCGGCTTGTCGAGGGCGGGCGGGGTGAACTCGCCTACATAGCGTGCCTTGCGGAATTTTATGCGGCAGTAAAGCTGGTCGATGGGCGACATGCCCCACATGTCGCTTTCCTTCAGATCGGGGAAGGAAAGACGCGGGAAGGCGGTTGACCAGGGCTGGGTCGGACTGCGCGGATCGTCGGACATCGTGCTGGCGGGCGCCGGTTTCTCGACTACCGGGAATTCCGGCAGCGGTTTGCCTGTGGCGCGGTCAAGCACGAAGGTCTGTCCACGCTTGGTGGGTACCAGCAGGGCCGGTGTTACCGTACCATCCTCATGATGATAGTCGAATTTGGTAGCCTGTGAACCGATATCGTAGTCCCAGACATCCTTGTGCGCGGTCTGGAACACCCAGCGTGGTTCACCCGTCTTGACGTCCAGAGCGACAATGGCGGAGGAGACGGCGTTCTCCTTGTCGGTACGCATGGCGCTGTAATAATCGGCTGCCGAATTGCCTGTTGGCACATAGACCAGACCAAGTTCGTTATCACCGGTCATGGCAGCCCAGGAATTGGGTGTGCCTCGGCTGTAGAACTTGCCGGGCTCGGGCTGGTGATGATTGTCGGGATTGTTGACGTCCCACGCCCAGACGAACTTGCCGCTTTCGGCATCGTAGCCACGGATGACACCAGACGGTGCCCAGCGACGCTGGCCGTCGAGCACCTCATGATTGACCACGACAATACCATTGATGACCGGAGGTGGGGTCGTCATGGATACGAAGCCCGGCACGGATTCACCCATGCCCTGCATCAGGTTTACCTGACCACCAAAGCCGAAACCTTCGCAGAGCTTGCCTGTCTCGGCATCGACTTGGATGAGCCGCATATCAAGCGTGGCTTCCATGATGCGATTATGGCAGGGCTGGCCCTCGGGAACGGTTGAGGAAGTGTAATAGGTTACGCCCTTGCAGGCGGCTGTATAGGGAATGGAGTGGTATTTCACTCCGGCATCGTGACGCCAGATTTCCTTGCCGGTGGCAGCATCAATGCGCATCATGTCATTCATGGCCGAACACATGTAGAGCGAATTGCCTACCTTGATTGGCGTGGTCTCGGCGGCCCATTTATTGGCCTGGCCCGGACCCGGTTTGCTGCCTGTATGATAGACAAAAGCGCGCTTGAGCCGGCCGACGTTCTCCGGTGTCAGCTGGTCGAGCGGCGAATAGCGGTTCTGGCTGGAATCGCGCCCGTAAGCCGGCCAGTCTTCACGGGCGGGTGTTGCATCGATCTGTGGTGCGGCGGCCGGAACTTCGTTGATTCCGATCTCGGAAATATCAGGCAGATTGGCTGCATTGACGCCAGGTGCCTGAGGTGCGGAGGGCAAAGGTCCCCCGAAGCGACCTGCGCCGGCATTATGCGCCATGGCAGCGGTCGTCGTTTCTTCGCCCGGGGAACTATCTGAAGGGGGGATCTGTGCAAAAGCCACCGAGGCAGAAATCATGCCTCCAAGAAAAGTGGCGGTGAGAAGGGCTGGTCTACGCATCAGACGGCTCCGCGGGAAACTGGACGAACCGTATCCTGGCGACGCAGAACCGGCAGGCTGAGCACGACCAGAACGGCGATGAGGGTTGGGCCGAAAAGACGGGGAAGCCAGCCCCAGAAATCAAATCCGCTCTCATAGATGGTCCAGACGAGTGTGCCGGCCCAGGCGAGAAGGAAAAGATAGGCGCCAAGCAGGCGTCCCATGGCCATAAGCCCGCCTGATGCCAGCAGGACAATGCCGCACAGCAGATAATAGGCTGAACCGCCAAGGCTCAGGAGATAGCCGCCACCACCGACGAAGATGAGACCGAATAGCACGATCAGTATGGCAAGGCCCAGGGTTGCCCAGTCGCCGACGCGTCTGGGTCTGGAACGAGACGTCATGAATCCTCCTTGAGACATGTTGCGTAACCTATCCTGAACGCGAACAGAACAGAGCAACACATATCGGTGAAAACTCTGATACGTTTGATGGGATGCGCAGTTTTCCGATCACAGGATATCGTGTGTCACGTCTTTGCACGAGGTTTTCGAACAGCAAGAACCAGAACAGAAGCTGTTACCCATGCATATCAGGCCTCTTTTCGCTCTCGTAAGGCTTTGACTACCGACTGGACTGTCGAAAAAATGGTCTCCCGCAACCATCGATGAACAGGATCACTATCGAGTCGTGGATGCCAGGCCTGAAAACTGACGAGATCGGGAAGCGGGAACGGGAAGGCAAAGGTTCTGGCCCCAATTGCCTCAAGCGGAAGGCGGCGGATGATGATCTCTGGTAAAGGCAGGATCATGTCTGTTTCGCGCATGGTCTCGATCATGGCGTAATCGCTGGGCACTACCAGAGCGATACGTCTTTCAAGACCATATTTCTCGGCCAGTATGGCATCAATCGGTCCAAAGGCACGTCCTCTGCGCGACGTGCTGATATGATCATAGGCGACCAGCGTCTGTGGTGTGATCTCCTGGCCCAGAATCGGATGTCCTGCGCGCACCACGGCTTCAAATCGCGTCTGGAACAGGGTCTGTTTCTTGATTTCGGGAAGGAGATCCTCGGTGGCGCCGATATAGAGATCGATCGTACCACGCCGCAGCGCATCACCGATTGAGTCTTCAGTCTCTGGCGAAAAAACCAGCTGACACCGGGGGCAGGATTCCCTGAGTTTTTCAGCGATGGCACTGCCGAATGCGCCAATAAACAGATCGCGCGCCCTGATCGTGAAATGCGGAGCGATCTGCGAAAGATCCAGCTGGGCGCGTTCGCTGATGAGCGCTTCAGCTTCGGCCAGGACAGTCTGTACCCTGCCGAGAAGATCGCTGGCAAAAGGGGTTGCAACCAGCTGCCTGCCTGAGAGCACCAGCAGTGGATCACCGAACAACGTACGCAGTGAAGCGAGGTGGCGACTGGTAGCGGCTTCACTCACTCTGAGTCTTTTTGCTGCTCGTGTAACGCTTTCTTCCTCAAGCAGAACCTGAAGCCATCGAAGGTGATCGAGCGAATAGCCACGCTTGGCAGGCAGATTTCTGGTCATGAGGCCGAACGATGAGGAGGTTGCGCGTAAAGTAAGGTATCTGCGGTATCCTTACGCAAACTGGAAGGGTTTTTTACCCTGATTGCGGGTTATTGAGGTCGGAGGGCGAGGATAGAGACGGTGCCGAAAGGATGCCTTCGCATGAATCCACCCATGGCGACCGCTGCAAGCGTTCCGCTCTCTCCTGCCACCATGCCTCCCTTCGGGCTTCGGACTGTTATCGGATGTCTGGGGATGTTGCTGGCCGTGCATGTCGCCGGATTCAACGAACATGTCACCGAACTCGGTCTTTCCGACCTGCGTGGGGCCATGCATCTGGGCCATGATGAAGGAACATGGTTCATCTCGGTTTACGAGGCCTTCAATATTGCGGCGATGGCGTTCACGCCATGGTTCTACATGACGTTCTCAATCTATCGTTTCGCTCTGTTCATGACGACCACGATGGCGCTGCTCTCCCTGCCATTGCCGTTCATGACCGATATGGTGCCGATCGTCATCCTTCGTGCCATGCAGGGGCTGAGTGCAGGTTGTCTGCCACCTATCCTCATGACAGTCATGCTCAAATATCTACCCCCACCGCTCAAGGTATTCGGTATAGGTGGCTACGCCATGAGCGCGACTTTCGGCCCCAATCTGGGCATGCCCTTTGAGGCGCTTCTTTTCGAGCATTTTGGCTGGCACTGGCTTTACTGGGAGGTACTGCCGCTTGCTTTGATCGCCTTGGTCATGATTGCGTATGGTCTGCCGCAGGACCCGATTCAGCTTTCCCGCTTTCGCGGCTTCAACTGGCGGGGCTTTCTGGTGGGTGTCCCTTCCATTCTGTGTGTTGTGACAGTTCTTTATCAGGGGGACAGGCTCGACTGGTTCAGGTCGCCCCTGATCACGCATCTGACTTTCTGGGGTGGTGCATTTTTTGTGGGGTTTCTGATTCACGAATGGCACCACCACAGCCCGTTCTTCCGCCTGCAATACTGGAAGAGCCGCGATATCACGATGTCCCTGCTGGCGCTTGTGGCCGTCCTAATTATCTGTGCCCTGATGAATGAGGTCACAACGACCTTTCTGGAGGAAATCAAAGGATATCGTCCGGTCCAGGCTGCACCTGTCGCTTTGACCGTGGCGCTTCCCCAGCTTGTCGTGCTGCCTCTGGTTGCCGCTCTGTGCAACATGCGTCGCGTTGACTGCCGATGGGTACTGGGTATCGGCATGATTCTGCTCGGCCTGTCTGCCTGGCTTGGTCTCTGGCTGACTTCGGAATGGGTACGCGACAATTTCTACATTATCCAAGCGCTGCAGATTTTCGGTCAACCCATGGTGATTATTCCCGTGTTGATGCTGGCGACCTTGTCGCTTGGACCAAGTGATGGTCCCTTCATTTCGGGGATGGTCAATATGCTCAAGGGCATGGCCAACGCGCTTGCTTTCGCCCTGTTCTCGATCCTGTTGCGTCGTCGCGAACATTATCATTCGACCATGCTGCTTGATCATCCCGGCATGATCCACCGATCTCATGGGGTGGCTGCGGCTGCCAGCCTGCATGAAACCCTGTCGGCACAGGCCACGGTGCTGGCTCTGGTCGATGTTCTGGTCGTTGTGATTGTGATCTGTGCTGTTTTCGTGGTGCTGACGGCCATTCTGCCCGGACGTGTCTATCCCCCTGGGAAAGAACCTCGTGATCCTGCGCCCTCCCCAGTCTCGCAACCCGCCTCTGCACCTGCCGCAGTATTTTAACGGAATCACCATCATGGCTTACAAGAAACCGCTTCTGTTTGCGGGATGCACCGTGCTTGTTCTGACTGGTCTTGCCTGGAGTGCGGATCGGTTTTTCGTCGGAGACGGTCGTCATCAGACCACCAACGATGCCTATATCACTGCGGACTTTACGCGTGTGGCGCCCAAAGTCGCTGGGCGCATTGACCGGGTACCCGTTGCAGATAACCAGCGAGTAAGTGCGGGAGAGATTATCGCTCATATAGAGGATGATGATTATCGTACCGCGCTGGAAGCCGCACGGGGGAAGATACGCGCTGCCGAAGCTGATATTGCCAATCTGAAGGCGGCTCAGCAGCGTCAGGCGGCTATGATCGAAGCCGCTCTTTCCACCGTTAAAGCGGATGAGGCGGCCTTGCAGTTCGCACGGCAAAATGCGGTCCGTTATCGCGCCCTGTCAGCTGGAGGGGCAAGCACGATCGAACAGCAGCAGGCCGCCGATGATCGTCAGCGAGAAGCTATTGCCCGGCTGGCGCGGGACAAGGCCTCTGTCAATGCCGATCGGGCTCAGCTTGCCGTACTCGTTGCAGAGAGCGAGAGGGCAGAAGGTGTTCTGATACAGACAAGGAGTCTTGCCCGTCAGGCGGAGCTTGATCTGTCCTATTGCACCATTCTGGCGCCGGTTGACGGGGTGATTGGTGCGCGTGACGTGCGTGTAGGAATGTATGTTCACCCCGGAACCGAACTTCTGGCGGTTGTGCCTGTGCGTCAGGCTTATGTTATTGCAAATTTCCAGGAAACGCAGCTGACCCGCGTGCAGACTGGCCAGAAGGCCGAGGTCCAGGTCGACAGCTTTCCCGGTCAGGTTCTTCATGCCCATGTCGATAGCGTTGCGCCAGCGACGAATGTCGCTTTTGCAGTCATTCAACCTGATAACGCGACCGGCAATTTTACGAAGGTGGTGCAGCGCGTGCCGGTCAAGCTGGTCTTCGATGCAGGGCAACCTCTGGCGCGGCGTGTGCGTGTCGGTATGTCGGTTGAAGCCATGATCGATACCGGTTCGCATCCTGGTGGCACTCATGCCACTGATGCACGCTTTGTGTGGGAGTGATGGGCATGATCCCTCTATTCCGTACAGCAGGACTGGTCTTTGTTGCGTTTCTGGGCGGGTGTTCGGTCGGGCCGGACTACCAGAAACGCGATCCGGTTGCGGCAGCGCACTGGCATGAAAGTAGTACGCCCCAGAAAAGCCACCCGGACGAGACCGCACCGGTCGAGGCGCAATGGTGGAAACTCTATCAGGATCCCGTCCTGACTGCGCTCGAACAGGATGTACTGACCGCCAATCTGGATCTCGAGGCTGCAGCGCTTCATTTTGAACAGAGTCGTGCCGAACGCAGGATTGCGGCTGCGGCCCGTATGCCCCATGCGGAGGGCGCAGCTTCCTACGCCCGCGAGCGTGCCAGCACAAATGGTATTCTGAGCCTGCTGGGCACAGAGGCCGATCTTGACCCGGCCCGGATTGCCGATGGCACTCAGGGTTTTGGGCCAGCGGCGGGGGCGGGACCGAAGGGAAACCCTGCATTCAACTTGCCGCAATACGGATTGAGCGCTTCATGGGAGGTCGATCTGTGGGGGCATGTGCGCAGACAGGTTGAGGCGGCAACGGCGTCGATGAAAGCGATGCGGGAAATGCAGCGGGATACGCTGGTTTCGCTCATGGCTGAAACAGCACAGGATTATATTGCTCTGCGTAACGTTCAGGCGCAGGCCGAGATTACCCGGCAGAGTCTCGATATCGCGCATCATAGCGTGGATCTGACGCTTCTGCGTGTGACCCAGGGTACAGCGACGAAGCTCGATCTCGCTTATGCGCGTGGGCAGTTGCATGGTTTTGAGGCCCGTCTGCCGCAACTTCACCGTGAGGAGGTACATCTTCTCAATGCTCTTGCTTTCCTGATGGCGCGTGAACCGGGCGCGCTGTCGCAGCGTCTTGCAGGCAAGGGTGGTATTCCGCCTTTGCCTGCATCGATCCCGGTCGGGCTGCCCTCGCAGCTTGCTGAGAGGCGCCCCGACATACGTGCGGCTCAGGAACGTCTGCATGCGGCTACGGCCACGATCGGAGTGGCAATGGCCGACTTCTTTCCACGTATAACGCTCTCGGGCAGTCTTGACGTGCAGGCGCTCCAGTTCAGTGGTCTCGGATCATGGGCGTCGCGCCAGTACGGTTTCGGGCCGACCATGACCATTCCGCTCTTTGAAGGGGGGAAACTGGCCGGACAGCTGGCATTGCGTCGTCTGCAGCAGAAAGAGGCGGCTATTGCGCTCCAGCGGACGGTTCTTCATGCCTGGGAAGAGGTTGATGATGCGATGGCGGATCTCGGCACTGCCCAGGAGCGTCATGATCGTCTTGCAGAGGCCGTGACCGAAAACGAAACAGCTGTGAAAGTGGCGCAGCTTCAATATGCACAAGGTGCCGGTGATTTTCTCAACGTATTGACGACGCAGAATGGCCTGCTCGACAGTCGCAGCGCGCTCTCCAATGCCAGGGCCGAAGTATCGGCCTCGATGGCGCGGCTCTATCGTGCGCTGGGCGGCGGCTGGACCCAGCTCTGAACGCACAGATGAAGCGATGGAGGCGGCATTTCTGTAGCGCCTTGACCCTGATCAGCCAGCCGGAATGGTGATGACGGCTCCGGGGGAGTGACTTGTTGCAGCAAGGGCTGCGAGAATCTGCATCATGGTAAAGCTGAGCTTGCTGCGGAAATCGTCATCGTTGATCCAGTACCAGCGATTTCGGTAACGCACGGAATCGTAGCTGTGCTCGGGTGCCGATTTGCCGGAATGGATGACAACATCGGGACGCGTTTCGATTCCAACCGGGCTGATCGTGGCCAGAGTCCGCCCTGCTTTCACGTCGTCTTCAGGTACTTCCATTTCATACGCGATCTGGGAAAGCATGGCGAACATGGAGCGTGTCAGAATGGCGATCTGTCCCGGCGTCTTGGGATAGGGGCCATAAACAATCTCGGCTTCTTCGGCATGGGCGTCGAGATGCAGAAGGCGGCGCACTTCCATCTGTATGGTTGTCAGGGCTGGATCAGATGTGGCTGTGAGAACCAGATAGGCATGTTCGGGCTGCGTGCCGGAGGGTTTGTTGGCCGAGCCTGATGGGGGCTGATCACCTGTGGGTTTGGGGGCATCGGTCGAGATACGGATTGTCATGGCGCCTGCGATCTGCAGCTGGCGCAGATCGTGCAGCAGCAGATAGAAACGTACCGAGCCTCCGCCGGTCGGACCGGCACCAAGCGCACGTACATTCGACAGACCGTCGATGGACTGTGCGGTCAGACGTAGCAGCGTATCGATGGGTAGCCCACCCAGACTGAGCGGCATGATGACCACAGGCGAAATCGGCCGAATGACATTTTCGGCGTATTGCTGGCCGGTTTCGGGCTGATAGGTGAAGGTCGGGCTTTCCTGCAGGGTGGCTGTACTGCCTCCGAAGAGATAGCTGCCCACACCTGAGGGAAAGGCATTGAAACCGCCATTGACCGAGCGGTTGAACTGGTAACCCGCAATGACCTGTGTGGTATCGAGAAAGGTCGGTGGGTCGGCATAGCGGATGCGGATGATGTTGAGCAGCATCGCATGTTTTTCTGCTTCGCCAAGGGCGCGGGAATAATCAAGCTGATCATGGGAAAGTCGCGTCGGTCCGATGGTAATGCAGCCTGAAACCATAAAGGGCAGAAGCATCACAATCAGCGCACGCAGCGGCAATCCATGAAGGGGCGAGCGGAAAAGCTGTGGAATAATCATGGGCCCCCGAGACTTGGCATAACCTTCCAAGCCTTAGCGTATCCGGGATCAGGGCGACCAGCCCGGAAGGGCTGTTTCTTCACACAGGAGCAATGAAAATCCTGTCTCTTCGTTTCCCGGATCGTCAGACAGTTTCGTTTTCGAAAATTGCGGTCAGCCCTTCCCGATAGCTTGGATAGAGCCAGTTCCTTCCCAGGCACTGCTTTGTCAGGCGACTTTCTACCACGCGTCGTTCAGACCAGAAGCTGCGGGCCATCGGGCTCAGCCCTTCCCATGCGTCTTCAAGGGAAAGACGGGGAGGAAGAGGCATCCCGCTGATACGCGCGGCCTCCTCTAATACGGCAGATTGAGGGCTGGGTGTGTCATCAACGAAGTTCAGAATGCGGCAGGTCCCAGCCGTGTCGATAGCGGTCAATGTCGCACCGGCGATATCATCGCGATGGATACGGCTGAAGAGATGATCGGGAGCATCGATCAGACGGGCTTTGCCAGAGCGCAACGTATCAAAGGCTGAGCGGCCGGGACCATAAATTCCGCCGAGACGCATGATGTCACAGGCGATGTTGCGGGAACGGGCGAGGGCCTGCCAGTCCTGCTCGGCCTTGACTCTGGCCTGGCTGCGTGTCTGGGCAGGGGCGACCGGAGTGGTCTCGTCTACAGCCCTTCCCTGCCGGTCGCCGTAAACACCGGTAGTCGAGTAATAGCCTATCCAGGTGAGCCGGGGTGCAACGGTGAGAATGGTCTCGTAACGGAGGAGAGCCGGATCACCGGTTTCACCGGGTGGAACGCTTACGAGAACATGGGTCGCCTCGCGTAGTTCAGTTTCAACCGAGTCGAAAGGCCTTAGTCCGGAACCCGTTGCGGGAGTGCGTTGTGTGCCGGTGACCTGCCAGTTTCTGGCTCGCGCCAGAGACGCGACAGCACTGGCTGAATAGCCCTGTCCCAGAATGACGAGGTGAGGTGGCATGAAAGCTCCATTCCCGCTTGACCGCTGAGGCGCTGAGGCGCCAATCACAACGTATGAAACATGCTTTTGGTGCGCTGGCGATAGGAAGCGGCTTGTGGATGGGGGTGGCGTCTGCCCACACACAGGCACAGACACTCGCCGGTTGTATTGCGTCTTTGTCTGACGCGCCTGATCTTGTGCAGGAAACAGCGCAGGACTGGCTACGTCATGGCGGCGGTCGTGAGGCCCGTGACTGTCTGGCCCAGGCTGATCTCGCGCTTGGTGCGTATCGGGAAGCGGCACTGGAGTATCAGACCCTGTCGGGTGGGCCGACCCATTCACAAAAAGACAGTCCGTTTACAGAGCAGGAAGCTGGTGCCTGGTTGCTGGCAGGTGACGGCAAGGCAGCAGAACAGGCCGCCAGACTGGCTCTGAAGCATGATCCTGCACGGCTTGGTCTGCGTCTTCTTCTGGCGCGCAGTCTGTCAATGCAGAGTGATTTCGCAGGTAGCATCGTGGCGCTTGGCAGTCTTGATGAGTCGGGTCCCTCAGGGGGAAATTCCGATCCGTTCCTCGTGCGGGCCCTGATATCACGGGCGACGGCCTATCGTCAGCTTGGCCAGAATGCGAAAGGTCTGGCCGATGTGAACCGGGCACTTGCGCTCGAAAGTGATAATGTCGAGGCGCTTCTTGAACGCGGTATCCTTGAGACGCGGCTCGCTCATTATGCCGAGGCAAGGCATGACTGGGACAGGGTCATTGCCCTGTCGCCCGATGGTCATGCGGCCTATCTTGCCCGTCAGGATGAGGCAGTACTGGACTCCGATCCGGACCAGGACTGAAGCCGGGATGTTTCTGGTCAGTTTCTGTCGATTATGGTGCCTGTCTCGACGAGCGTGACAACATCCTGCCAGTCGGGAGCCGATTCAGCAGCGCCAAGACGTGTGGTAGCCAGGGCCCCGCTTGCTGCGGCATAGCGAACGGCTTCAGCGAAAGGTTTGCCGAGTGTAAGTGCGGTTGTCAGCCCGCCATTGAAGCAATCACCTGCGGCCACTGTATCGATGGCCTTGACCGTGTACGGTGGTACGAACCCTTCTTCTGTACCGCTACGATAATAGACGCCACGTGCTCCCATTTTTACGAGGGCATGGGTTGCTCCAAGCTGATGCAGTTTCAGGGCCGCCTGAGCTGCCTCCTTTTCCGTTTCGGGATAGATACCGGTCAGGAGACGAGTTTCGGTTTCATTGGGGGTCACCACATCCAGGGCCTGCCAGAGCGCCTGGGGCAGGCCGTCTCCGGGAGCGGGAGCTGGATCGAGAACCACCAATGTGCCCGCGCGGCGCGCTTCCTCTGCTACGGCGATGGTGATGGCCATCGGGATTTCGAGTTGCAGAAGCAGGGCTGAGGCTGAGTGGATAAGCGGACGATGGGCCTCCACATCGCTCAGATCAAGTGCCATATTGGCGCCGCCTGCCACGGTAATGATGTTTTCTGCCTTAGCATCAACCGTGATCAGCGCCACACCTGTCGGATGGGCGGGATCTTCTTTCAGCGCAGAGAGATCGACTCCGAAAGGGGTCAGCAGGGAACGCGCCAGCGTGCCAAACTGGTCGGCACCTGTTCGGCCGGCCATGAAAACCTTTAGGCCACAGCCCTGACCCAGACGTGCGGCAGCGGCGGCCTGGTTTGCTCCCTTGCCGCCCAGACCGGTGGCATAGCTTGCGGCGTGAACTGTCTCGCCCGGATGGGGAATGCGCTCGGCGCGGGCCGTAATATCAATGTTGACGCTGCCAAAAGAGAGAATATGAGGAGGCCTGTCGGACATGGCTGCTTTCCGGACTTGCAAAGAAACACCCGGCGTATCACCGCAGCGCGGTCTCGGCTAGGATCAACCCATGCGTCGAATTCTTGTAATCAAGCTTGGTGCTCTGGGTGATTTCATTCAGGCTTTCGGCCCATTCGCCGCCATAAGGGCTCATTGGCCCGGGGCTGAAATTACGCTGCTCACCACTGCACCGTTCAAGGATCTGGCACAGGCCAGCCCCTATTTCGATCATGTACAGATTGATAAGCGTCCGCGCTGGAGCAATCTGAGGGGTGTTCTCGCGCTCAGGAAACAGCTGCTTGGTTACGATCTGGTGATTGATCTGCAGACTTCAGGACGCAGTACAGGGTATTTTCATCTTGCCGGGCAGAAATGCTGGAGCGGCATCGCAAGAAATGGTCTGTATCGTCACGATAATCCTTATCGTGACGCCATGCATAGTATTGCTCGACAACGCGATCAGCTTGCACGTCTTGGCGTGCCCGAGTCTGGTGGTCTTGATCTTGACTGGTTGAAAAAGACGAAGCTGGCAATTGACGGTCCTTACGCCGTTCTGGTGCCCGGTGCCGCTCCGCATCGTCCGGCCAAACGCTGGCCTGTCCGGCATTATGCTGAGCTCGGCCAATATTTGCGAGCGCAGGGACTGACTATTGTGGTGGCGGGCACAAAGGCAGAACAGCCTCTTGCTGCCGAGATCGTGATGCAGGTACCCGATGCGCTCGATCTGACAGGGAAAACCGATCTTCTGGCACTGGGTGGCGTGTTCGCACGTGCGGCCCTTGCCGTGGGGAATGATACGGGACCTATGCATCTTGCCGCCCTGACCGGATGTCCGTCTCTGGTGTTGTTTTCTGCCGAAAGTAACCCCAGGCTGACGGCTCCCAACGGGGTAAGACCTGGGCAGATACGTATTCTGGCGGTCAACGATCTGCGTCATCTCGATGTTTCCAGGGTTGCGGCCTGCCTGAACTGGGGCCATTAGAGCAGCTTCACTTACTTCTTACGCCAGGAGCGCAAGTCCATGCCTGCCATTACCCTGCCCGATGGTTCCGTTCGCACGTTCGACGGTGCCACGACTGGCACGGCAGTTGCGGCTTCGATCGGTCCCGGTCTGGCGCGTGCTGCCGTTGCGATGAGCCTGAATGGCAAGCTGGTCGATCTCTCGACCGAGATTGCCGAGGATTCAGAGCTGCGTTTCATCACGCGCAAGGACGATATCGTTCTGGAGATGATTCGCCATGATACCGCCCATGTGCTGGCCGAGGCCGTGCAGGCGCTCTGGCCCGGCACGCAGGTGACGATCGGCCCCTCGATCAAGGACGGGTTCTACTACGATTTCTTTCGCAACCAGCCTTTCACGCCCGAGGATTTCGAGGCGATCGAAGGCAAAATGCGTGACATCATTGCGGCCAATGCGCCGTTCGAGCGTGAGGAATGGGATCGGGACGCTGCCATCGCTTTCTTTGAAGAGAGGGGCGAACGTTTCAAGGCCGAGCTGATCCGCGATCTGCCCGAGAGCGAGACGATTTCGATCTATCGTCAGGGGACATGGCTCGATTTGTGCCGTGGGCCGCATATGCGCGGCACCGGCGATATCGGCACGGCGTTCAAGCTCATGAAGGTGGCAGGCGCCTATTGGCGCGGCGATCATCGCAACCCCATGCTGACGCGCATCTATGGCACGGCCTGGCGTGACCAGAAGGAACTCGACGCCTATCTGCACCAGCTGGAAGAGGCAGAGAAGCGCGACCATCGCCGTATCGGGCGTGAAATGGATCTTTTCCACATCCAGGAAGAGGCGGTGGGTCAGATCTTCTGGCATGCGAAGGGCTGGCGCCTGTATACCGTTCTTCAGGACTATATGCGCCGTATCCAGACGCGCTATGGCTACGAAGAAGTGCGTACCCCCCAGCTCGTGGATCGCGCTCTCTGGGAAGCTTCGGGCCACTGGGATAAATATCGCGAGCACATGTTCATCGCGACGGTTGAGGATGAGGAAAAGACTCTCGCCCTCAAGCCGATGAACTGCCCCTGCCATGTGCAGATTTTCCGCCATGGGCTGCGCTCCTATCGCGAGCTGCCGCTGCGTATGGCTGAATTTGGCGCTTGTCATCGCTATGAGCCCTCGGGGGCGCTGCATGGTATCATGCGTGTGCGCGGCTTCACGCAGGATGACGCGCATATCTTCTGCACCGAGGAGCAAATTGCGGCGGAGACGGCGACCTTCGTCGCCATGCTCGACGAGGTTTATCGTGATCTGGGTTTCGAGAATTTCCGTGTGAAGTTCTCCGACCGCCCCGACGCGCGGGCGGGTGACGATGAGACCTGGGACAAGTCGGAAAAGGCGCTCAAGGAAGCTTGCGCTTTGGCTGGTGTCACCTTCGAGACCAATCCGGGCGAAGGGGCCTTCTATGGCCCGAAACTCGAATTCGTGCTGACGGATGCGATCGGTCGCGATTGGCAATGTGGCACGTTGCAGGTTGATTTCATTCTGCCGGAGCGTCTGGATGCTTCCTATATCGGTGAGGACAGCGCGCGCCATCGCCCGGTGATGCTGCATCGCGCCATTCTCGGTAGCTTCGAGCGCTTCATCGGTATCCTGATCGAGCAGTTTGCCGGCAAGTTCCCGCTCTGGCTGGCCCCGACGCAGGTGGTGGTGGCAAGCATCGTGACGGATGCTGAGCCTTACGCGCAGGAGGTGGCTGCAAAGCTGCGCCGCGCCGGGCTTCAGGTTGAGGTGGACGGGCGTAACGAAAAGATCAATGCCAAGATACGAGAGCATTCAGTAGCCCGTGTTCCGGTTATTCTGGTGGTGGGGCGTCGTGAGGCAGAAGAAGGCAAGGTTGCCTTGCGCCGTCTCGGTGGTGTCGCTCAGGAAGTGCTGCCACTCGATGAGGCAGTAGCAAGGTTGACAAATGAGGCGACGCCGCCGGATATGCAGCGTCAATTGAACCGGGACGTAATGTCCTGACAGTAAATCTTGCAATTCCGGTGTTTCGAGCCTATGTCGGTGCACCGGACCTCACGCTAATAGGACGTTAATAATTTCACGTGAAGGTGATGAAATTTTCGTTCGTTTGGCGCGTAATGAAGTCCGACCGCAAATTTGTTTGAAAACGTCGACAGGAGACGACCATAGCTAGACCACCGATGCAGGCCGCACCTACCCGTGAAGGGCCCCGAGTCAACGAGGAAATACGTGTTCCTCAGGTGCGACTGATTGACGCCGACGGCGAAATGGCCGGTGTCATGACAACGCGCGATGCTCTTGCGCGCGCTTATTCGGTCGGGCTCGACCTTCTGGAGATCAGCCCGACAGCTGAGCCGCCGGTCGTCAAGATCCTCGACTACGGTAAGTTCAAATACGAACAACAGAAAAAGAAGAACGAAGCGCGCAAGAAACAGAAGGTCATCGAGATCAAGGAAGTCAAGGTGCGCCCCAGCACCAACGAAAATGACTACCAGGTCAAGCTGCGTGCGATGAATTCCTTCCTTGCTGAAGGCGACAAGGTAAAGGTGTCGTTGCGCTTCAAGGGCCGAGAGATGGCCCACCAGGAGCTTGGTATCAAGATGCTGGAGCGTATCCGGGTTGAGATGGAAGAGAAAGCCAAGGTTGAGCAAATGCCCAAGCTTGAAAACCGCCAGATGATTATGGTGCTGGCTCCTCGCTGACCGGCGTTGTAGCTTAATCACTGTAGAAAACCCGGCTTTGCCGGGTTTTTTTTTGAGCTCAAGGTCGGACGAGGTGATGATCCCAAGCCATGGAATCAGGATATCGAAATTAGGAGTGGCCTTATCCTCGATAGGCAGAAGCCCTGTGTATCTTGAGGCACGCTATTCTCGTAACTGATGACGCGTTGTCTGTTCATTGAACTTCCTGGCTAATCGTCATCATCCATCACAACCATGAAGAGGAATGAGTGGCGGTGAGGCGAGCTGGGCGATTGTGGCAAAGTGCAGCAGGCAAAGTCGCCTATCGGGTCGGATGAGGCGGATTTACAGAGCTAAAAAAAAATCAAGAAATAAAAATATTTCAGAAACTACAGACTGTTAGCTTTTCGTTATGTGGAAATTTTGAAACCGCAGCAGTACTATAATGAATAATAACGCTATAAGTTTTTGATACAAAAACTTTTTTCAAAAAATAACAGTATAGACATCAATTTTTGACATAAATTAACATAATATATTATATATATGGCAGATTAATGATAAATTTTTATTCAACTGTTCTATACCTTATAAAATAAATTCTTTAGAGAGAGAGACATCGACGAAATGCCTCTAAAAATTACGCTTGTTTTCATTATTATAATGAAATGTAAATCATGATCACAGTTAGGTGATAATTTAATTACCAAATTAAGTGATTTTAAAGGCGCAAATAGCAAACTAGCGGCAGTTCGGCGCGTGTATGTCACACAGATGATGGAAAGTCAGATGACGATGAGTAATAACGACCAGCAGGATTTGATCGACATCTACACGGATCCAAGTGTGGATGGCCCTAACTTTCCCATGAATACACAACAGGTTGTTGATGGTCACATCGTCTATAATGATGAATCCTCGCAGATTGACGGTGGAAGTTCTTCTGACTGGGCCATTATTCAGTGGAATGCTGCATCAGCATTTGATCCGAAGGCTGGTCTTAACAGTCAAGTCTGGGACAACAATTTTGGTTATTCGGTTGCGCACTGGACGCAGGGCTCGGCAACATCGAGTGCTGGTAAAACGAGCTACAACGTTTTTCGTGACCCAGATAACGGACATTATATTTATCAACTGGCAGCGCAAGGAGGAAGGCTGCTCGATGTGCAGCTTTCCGCGATAAAAGAAATTGACGGAAACTATTCCTTCAATCATCAGCTGACAGCTTCTTTTATTCAGGGAATCAGCGATTACAAGGGGACGACAGGTACTTATCAGGCCGGAATAAATTTTACAGTCAATTTCCACAGTGCAACGATGAGTTTTGGTCTGTTTTTGCAATTCGAGACTGTCGACTATACTGGTACTCCTGAGCCGTATGCATATATATCCTCATCTCTTGGTGGATCGATCTACAATGTAACCGGATCTCAGGTTGCTTATATTGATCCGACTAAGGCGTCGAATAATGGTGTGATGTATCAGACTACCATTGATCTCAATCAGGGTTTGATGGCGGCTATCAAAAGGATAGAATATGCGCACCCAGAACTTGCTAGTGAGATAGAGAACTTAAATAACTGGTATTTGAGCGGTGTATACATTGGTGTCGAGACGATAGGAACCGGCTCTTCTTCAGACGTAACAGGCAACTACAATGTAGAAGATCCAACGATTTCCTACGATACAACAAAGACAGTGTCATATAGCAATGCTTCGACGACTGCTCCAATTGTGAGTATGTCAGCTGAAAATAGCTCGACAAATGTAGTAAACGATAATAAATCAGAGGTAACAATGCCTAATCTTATCGTCAAAGGTGTCAATAACACAGTTTACATCCCATATACTTCAACAGATACTGCCGGGGTGATGGCTAAGAGCTATGCTTCAAGCCTTCAGTCTCTTGTCACAGCTGGTACGCTTGATAACGCCATCCTGTCTCCGGGTGGAAATAACTTTGTTTCCTCCCAGAAAGCGTCACAAGCTATTATCGATGCTGCGGGTACTTACGGAGTTTCCGGTAACTATTCCAATATTGTAATAGCTTCGACTAGCAGCAACACATTGGCTGGTGCTGTCACTCTGGATACAACCCAGAATTCTGCCAATTATCTCAATATTATTGCTGCAGACCAATATGGTTCCAATATCAAGGTCGGAAACGGATCTGGCAGTTTTGCAGCAACCCAGGGCAACAATGTTTTCAATGCCTCTGGTGCTACAGGTAACTGGAATATTGCAACAAGCTCGGGCAACGATACTATCTATGGTGCGAGCGGTACAAATACCATTACGGGTGGTACCGGTAACAATCTCATCTATCTCGGTGGCTCGAATAACTTTGTTACGTCACTCGGCAAGGATACGATTTACGGTGCCGCCGGTGCGATCGATACGGTTTCCATTCAGGGGGGAAGTTCAACAGCGTATCTGAAAACAAACGCTGCAGTCATGGATTTTTCGACGGGAAATAATATCACGGTTGGTGACAACAGCAGCGTCTACGGCGGTACTTCTTCTGTCGTTAATGTCAGCTCGGGTTCTGCTACGGTCACAGGTACGCAAGGAGACACCATATCAGCGGCTGGTAACCTGCAGGTCGTGCATGGCAGCAATCAGAATATCAGCGTCTCCGGTTCTCTCAATTTTATCTCAGGCACCGGCAAGACAGCAATCTCGGCGGGTAGTGGTACAATTTACGGTGCTGACGGCCTGACGGCCACGCTGAGTTCTTCTTCACGGCTTCTTTTTACAGCCAATCAGCCCTACACTACGGGAAACCAGAATATTGATGGACGTGCAGTGGCTGGTGGGCTTTCTGCTTGGACTGGAGCTGGCCAGCAAACCATCATTGGCGGTACGGCATCCGATATATTCTATCTGGGAACGGCCTTTACAGGGACTTCAACCACGGATGTGGCAGCGACTGTGACGGGCGGATCTGGTGCAGGAAATCTTTTCGGCCTGCTTGCCAACCATACAGCGGGTAGCTTTACAATCACGGATTTCAGGGCTGCTGCTGATAACAAGTTTTTCCTTTATAACTACAAGCCTGCAGATGCTTCGGGCGTTGCTCAGAGTATTCTCAATACAGCTACAGTATCCGGAGGCAATACCTCGGTTATGATTGACGGTTCGGCTAAAGTCACATTCCTGGGAGTTACCGATCTCAAGGTGTCTGACTTCTCGATCAGCTGAGTGTATCAGCAAGAAGGATGGGTGAAGATCGGGCAGCCTTCTGTTGTGCGTAGCCAATTATCCGAAATTCACCTGTTCTCATTTGCTGTTGATAGCCTTGCAAGGAACATCCGAGGATTGATGTTCTCTGCAAGCGCTGTTGTCTAAAGCAGAAGTCTGATTTTTGTTTGATTCAGAAAGACGGTCGTAAATCGCAGAAGTTGTCTCTGTCTGCAGGGGCTTCCACATGCAAAGCGGGTCATGCTCATGATTGTCCTGTGTTAGTAAATAGATGCTGTTTCGCTATTGAGAAACTCACGCAAGATCAGTGCATGATTATGGATCTCATCATGGGCTGCGTAGAGAAGTGTTATTTTCTGCGAGCGGACAAGGCTAAGCAGGATATTCAATTCGTCACTGCCTGAGCGTAACTCTGCTATATATTTCTCCCGAAACAGAATCCATTTGCCGGGATCATGGTCGAACCACTTGCGCAGATCCGTGCTGGGTGCGACGTCTTTCAGCCATATGGATGCTTTCAGATCAGCTTTTCGTATTCCTCTTGGCCATAGACGATCTACCAGTATTCTGGTGCCGTCATTGGCATCGGGTGTCTCATAAGCGCGTTTCAGCAAGATTTCGGGCATTTTATCTGTATTTCTACCCCTGTATCTTTATTTCGCAGTCAACCTGATAATACAATATGGTGTTTTTCACGCTCTTGTTTCTCAGGCAGCTTTTGATCACGAATTCTGTTTGTCTTTTCGCCCGCATATCACAAACGAGTTGTTTCAATTTATCGGTGAGAAGGTGCGATGATTGATAAAGACAGGCTCGACAAGGTTGAAAAATCAATACACACACTTCTCCAGAACACGCATGTTCTGGGAGGCTATGAATGACAAGCCCAGGATTGGTATAGATTTTTTTCTTAGAGGGGGGGGTGGCGGAGAGAGTGGGATTCGAACCCACGGTACGCTATTAACGTACACACGCTTTCCAAGCGTGCGCCTTAAGCCGCTCGGCCATCTCTCCAGCGCGGGCGGAACATATCAGGTTCTGTCAGGTGCGCAAGTGCCTCTGGCATTTTTGATAAAATTTCGAATCAGATCAGGGGATTTGTGGCCTGTCTGTATTTCAACGCCGGAGGAAACATCGACGGCAGGGGCGCCGCTGGCAGAGAGTGCAAGGGCAATATTCTGGGGGGTGAGGCCACCCGCCAGCATCCAGGGTGCCGGTGCCTGCCAGTCAAGCAGGAGAGCCCAGTCCAGTTTTGCGCCATTGCCGCCAGGGCGTGAGGCGCTGCCGGGAGGGCGTGGCTCGATGACAAAGCCATCGAAGCGGTGATCGGTGGGGAGGTCATCGCGGCTCTCTACGGCACATGAAAGCCAGACAGGCAGATTGAATCGTTTCCTGATGGCAAGTGCACGCTCAGGTGCGTCATATAGCTGGAGTATATCGAGCTTTACTGTTGCAAGTGTTTCCGCAATCTGCTCGTCACTGGCCCCGACGAACAAGCCGACTGTTCGGGGGAGTGTACCCTGATGCCCTGAGAGCAATGAGGCGGCGATCTGAGGTGTTATGTAGCGTGGTGATCGGGCAAAGAAAACAAAGCCGATCCAGTCTGCTCCTGCTTCGCAGGCGGCCCGAAGGCTTCTGGCTTCAGTGAGGCCGCAAATCTTGACACCAGTTCTCATGCAGAGGCGAGTTCGCTCTGGATTGCGGCAGCTGCTGCGGCCGGATCATTAGCCTGGGTAATAGGGCGCCCAACAACAATCCAGTCGGCACCAGCCTGCGCCGCCTGACGTGGTGTCATGATACGTTTCTGATCATCGGCGCTGGAACCTGCGGGTCGTATGCCTGGCACGACCAGAACCGGAGCTTCACCCAGCGCATCACGGAGCGGGCCGATTTCTTCTGCCGAACAGACCAGTCCGTCAGCACCGGCCGTCATGGCCAGTTTTCCAAGACGTATCACCTGTTCTCGTGGTGTATTGGGGATTCCGATTTCACGCAGTGCTGGTTCATCGAGGCTTGTCAGTACGGTTACGGCCAGGAGGACGGGTCGATGTAGCGGGGGGTAAGCAGCATCGATCGCCTGTCTTGCCGCACGGATCATGGCTGAGCCTCCGCTGGCATGAATCGTAAGAAGCGATGCCCCGATGGGAGCGAGACTGGTCAGTCCTTTGGCAACCGTATTCGGGATATCGTGCAGCTTGAGATCAAGAAACAGCGTGCGCTTGCCAGCTACATCACGAACGGCAGAGAGACCTTGGGCGTAAGTGAATTCCATGCCCAGTTTGATGGCATCGACTACATTATCAAGTTTTTCCGCCCAGTCGCGCGCTTGGTCGAGATCCTGTGTATCGAGGGCGGCGATCAGACGTGTGCGTTTCATGTCTACTACATACTCAGTGGGGGTGACGTTAAGAAGGGATAATCAGGAAATGACCGGCGCAGTGGCAGGATTTTCATGAGGGGGGCGGCTGGTTTCGTTCGCAAGGGTCAGGCGATCAAGGCGCTGATGCAGATCGAGCACCTGACTTTCGAGGGCGCGAACCTGTTGCTCGGCTTTTCGCGCACGTGAGCGTTGTTTGAATTCACCGATAAGCATGACGAGGCCACCAAGCAGAAAGCTCGCAGCACCTACGCCCATAACCAGCATGCCCACAGAAAACTGCCAGCCGTAGGAAACGATCCAGAGCGACTGGGGATCAGGGTTGCTCAAAGCAAAAGTGATAAGAATGACAAGAAAAACGACGATAACGAGTAAGCGCACCATCGGAAAGACCTCACTTCAACGGGTTATCGGCGCAAAAATTTCTGGCCGGAGACTGATCGCATCGCCTTACCCCGGGTTCCGACAAGCAGCAAGGTTTGTTGCTTTTTCTTGACGCTGGGTCGCGGAACGTGATCCGCTCACCATCATTGCAAACCCCACGATCAGGGAGGTTCTCGTGACCCAGCTTCTGACGTTCAGAGTGCCCTTGCCCAAAGCCGACCGCCTCTGGGCGGTCGTTGCCTGGCAAGGGCGACGTAGTCGCATTGCCAATGTTCATGCCAGCCATGATGCAGCTGAAGCTGACTGCGTCTGGCGCAGTCAGCAGGTACATGAATATCGCCAGTTCCTGATGGCCGAGCAAAAGGCACCTTTGCGTTACGAATTGCGTCAGATTGCACGTGTTGACCTGCCCAAGAGCTGGTCGCCTCTGCCGGCACTGGGTTTTTTGCGCGGTCAGGGTTTCTGAACAGCCGATGACAGTCCCGTGTTAAATGATGAGTCTGCTCGCGTTTCTGTCGTGATGTCTGGTCTTGTCTGGCAAGTCATGACACAAGCATTGAGTATGAATGCTTCCAGCTGGCAAGCATTTTGATGAAGAAAAAACGAGGGATCCAGACGCCATGTCAGAACAGGAAAGCACGGATACGAGCAACCGTACGGGACGAGTAGCACTGGAAACATTACTCGTTTCCGGAACACAATATCTGAAATCCTCCAGTATTGCCTCGATCGGTGCGCCTGAGGTCTTCTACAACCTTCCTCCCCGCCCTCATGTCGGATTGCGTATCGATGTGAATGCTCGCCAGCTTGGTGATGATCTGCCAAATTTTGAGGTCAGCCTTATGATTCAAGGCGTGGGCTACCGTACGTCTCCCACGCCTGAAACACCCGAGCCTGAGACACTTTACAATATCGAGCTGATCTATTCGGGGCTTTTTGCCTTGCAGAATGCGAAGCAGGACATGATAGAAACACTCCTGCTGGTTGAAGCTCCACGCCAGCTTTTTCCGTCCGCCCGGCATCTGCTTCTGAATCTGATCCGCGAAGCCGGCTTCCCGGTCGCCAATATCCAGCCGGTTGATTTCAATGCTCTCCTGCAAAGCAGACGGGCGCAGTCCTGACTGTACCGGACCGTTAAGATGACCCTGATATCAGAGATGCCGCGCGCCCTCGGGCCAGGTGAAGCGCGTGATACCCACACACCACTCTGGGCTGTCTTTGACCCGGAATGGTATCGTGCCCATTACGGACAGGCTGTCAGTGACATGACGGGTAGCTTACCCGATGATCGCAGTCTGTATGAGTTCTGGTTGCGCGAAGGTGCGCGTCACGCCCACTCTCCCAACCGTTATTTTGACGAGATGTGGTACCGTCGTTCCTTTGTTGATGTCGAAAACGGCATAAGAATGGGAGTTTTTGATTCCGGGTTTCAGCATTATTGCGAGACAGGGTATCGAGGGCGTTCCTGCCACTGGCTCTTCTCTGAGGTCGGTTATTTTTCTTTCAACCCTGATCTCACGCCGGCCCTGTTGCGGGAAATGGGTTACAGCAACGGATATGATCACTATCTGGCCGAGGGGCAGCGCGAGCACCGTGTCAGTACGCCTTTTTTCATGCCGGATATTGTCCGTGCCGGACTGTTCCGGGAGCGCCTGGATTTTGATCCGGCACAAGGCGAGTTCGCACGGCTGATTCTGTCACAGGATCTCAACAGACTGCAATGCTCCTGGTATTTCGACCCGGTCTGGTATCTGTCACAGTATGAAGACGTAGCCGTACAGATCGAGAGAGGGGAGTATTTCTCACCCCTCCATCATTACATGTCCAATGACAGACCGACGCATTACTGTCCTAATGCCGTTTTTGATGAGCAATATTATCTCGATTATTACCCTGATGTGACCGAGCGTGTGCGTGCCCGTCTTCTGCGCAACGGATACGATCACTTCATTCAGTATGGATTGTTCGAGGGGCGTAATCCTGCTGATGGCATTACCCTGCCACGTTATGATCTTGAGGGGCATATGCCCGGCTGGATTGACTTTTCGAATAACGCTTTTGTTGATCTGGCAAAAAACGGGTCATTACCTGCCGTGGCCCCTCCACCGGAACTTCCGGCGCCGCGTCAGCTTGCCTATCTCCATGCCTTGCGCGCTGAGTCTCTCATACCCTTGCTGGCTCGTACGCCACTCGATTTCCGATATGTCGGCAAACCGGCGGTGAGTGTTATCATTTCCTCACCGACCAGTTTTCCGGAACTCATGCAGACTCTGGCCTCCCTGCATGAGAGCCATCGCGGTGACATGCAGGTTGTTCTGCTCGATGCAGGTGTGAAGGACGAGACACTGGAGATCGGGCGTTACGCCTATGGTATTGAGCCTGTCGCTGTAACATCGACGGATATGCAGGCAGGGTGGCAGCGTGCTGTTCCTCGTCTTTCCGCTGATCATGTGCTGCTGATCGAATCAGGCTGCCATCTGTTTTACGGTGCGCTTGATGCAGCCTTGTCGCGTCTGGATCAGGACGGGGTAATTGCGGTAGCACCCCAGAGGCTCGGTCTGGATTTGCATGTGGCAGAGGCGGGACTTTCCGTCGCACGTGACGGCAGCTGTTCGGCTTACGGCACAGGCAAGGAAGCCTTTGCTTCAGAGGTTGATTTTGTTCGACCTTGCGACTCGATTGGTGGCGGGGCGTTCCTGTGTCACGTCGAAATGCTTCGGTCCTTGCCTCAGGACAGGCCTGAACTGGAGACATTGCGTGTTCGGGAATATGTCTGGGCAGCACTGGGATTAAGCCTGAGACAGATCCAGCCCTCCGGTTATATTATCTACGATCCTGCTTTCGTTCTGCGTCTGCCGCAAAACGAGATGGCGTCTGACGCTGCCCGCTCCAGAGAGGCTCGCGTTCTGCGTCGATATTTCGCGGAGCTTTTGCGTGGTAATCTGCCTCAGGCACCGCAGAATTCCGACATACTGCACCGTTCGCCGCGCTGGGGCGCTCGCCTGCTGCTTCTGGCGCGAGATGGTACTTCTGATCAGATATCGCACAGGCTTCGCCTCAGGGCACTGAGCGAAAACTTCATCGAACTGGGGCTGCAGGTCACGCTCTTTGTTCTGACCAATACAGCAACGGCTCGGACATGCCTGCGGCAGGATTTGCCAGAGAGAGTGGAATTTCGATGTGGTTCGGTTGATGCTCTCGGGCAGCTGATCGAACAACGTGCGCGCGGATTCGATCAGATCTGGGTCTGTGGTGGCCCCGTTCTCAATGACGTTTTTCCTCTTCTGAACGACAAGGCGGGTCTTGTGCCCGAAGAACGTGTGACGCTCGATCTGCGCGCGATCGAAGCATTCGAATATGAGAGTGACCGGCACACGCCAGGCCGGTACATTGCAGCTGACGATCCTGTTCTCGAGAAACAGCTGCTCGACACAGAAGTGATGCATGCCTGGTTTTGTCAGAACGTTGTGGTCCAGAATGTCCATCAGGAGAGCCTCCTGCGTGAAGCGGGACTGACAGGTGTGACCATTCTGGGTGAGGATCCTTTTGTGTCTGGCGATCCCATGCAGAAAAGCAGAGGTTTTGCCGACAGACATAATCTCCTGTTTGCTGCGCAGCCTGCTACTGTTCCGGGCTATACGCAGAAATTTCTGAAATGGTTTGTGCGCGAAGTGCTTGTGCGTCTCGAAGACCGGTTGTCCGGCTCGGTCAGGCTTGTGCTGGCAAATGAAACCTTCCAGTCGCTCGAACTCTCCATGATTACTCATTACCATCAGGTTGCGCCGCTGACCCTCGGGAGTGCAGCTTTTACCGATCTGGCCTCTACCTGTCGTGTTCTGATTGCGCCTGATGAACCCACCGGGCAGATCGCGCTTCAGCGTCTCCAGGCCGCATCATGCGGTCTTCCCTATGTCGGGGAGGGGAGTGCGATCACAGTTCCTCTTGAGGTGTCGCCTGATCCGGCCCAGTTTGCAGAGGCGATCGTCACTCTCTATCAGGATGAGGAGACATGGCGTCGTGCTTCCGAGGCGGCATCAAGTCAGGCCACTGAGATGCGAGCTGTCTATCAGAGAACTCTGGCCCGTCTCGTTGGACAGGACGCAGTAAAGGAAGATACAGGTGACTGAGAGCACGACAACAGTACTGGCACGGGTCGATCAGGATCTTGACGAAAGTCTTGAACGTCTTTTCGCCCTCCTGCGTATTCCCAGCATTTCGGCGCAGCCCGGACATGCCGAAGATTGCCGCAAGGCTGCCGAGTGGTTGTGTAAAGAACTGGCTGCACTCGGTTTTGCTGCAAGTCTTCGCGAGACACCGGGTCACCCGATGGTTGTCGGCCATGATGAGAATGCGTCAGACGGACTGCATGTACTGTTTTATGGTCATTATGACGTGCAGCCGACCGATCCGCTGTCACTCTGGAAAAGCGATCCATTCGAGCCTTCGATCGCCACTGAACCGGACGGACGCAGGATTATTGTTGCCCGTGGCGCCTCCGATGATAAAGGGCAGCTTCTGACCTTCATTGAGGCCTGTCGTGCCTGGAAAGCCGTTCATGGTACTTTGCCGGTCAGGGTCTCGATCCTGATCGAGGGTGAAGAAGAGAGCGGTGGCGCCAATCTGATGCCTTTCCTCAAGGCCAATGCGTCGGAACTCAAGGCTGATGTTGCTCTGATCTGCGATACAGGTATGCCTGATCGCAAGACCCCTGCCATTACCACAAGCCTGCGTGGACTGGTGGGGGAAGAAGTCGAGATCGTCTGTGCCACGCATGATCTGCATTCCGGCATGTTTGGCAATGCTGCCCGTAATCCCATAGAGCTGCTTTGCAAGGCGCTTGGGAGCGTACGCGATGAGGCCGGACGTGTGACACTGCCCGGATTCTACGATAATATCGTCGTGCCTTCAGATACTGTACGGGCGCAGTGGCGCGCTATTTTTCCGGATGATTCGGTAACGCTGGCACCTGTCGGTTTGTCCCAGCCCGCCGGTGAGGCCGGCTTCACCGCAATCGAACAGATCTGGGCAAGACCGAGCTACGAGATCAACGGCATCTCCGGCGGTTATGAAGGCGACGGCTTCAAGACTGTCCTTCCCGCAAAGGCAATGGCCAAGGTTTCGTTTCGTCTTGTCCCCGGGCAGGACCCGGAGGCAGTCCGGGCTGCTTTCCGCGCGCATATCCGTTCGGTTCTGCCTTCGGATGCAACGCTACACTTTACCGAACATGGGGCATCGACCGGATTTGCCGTGCCGGAAGGAGGTAGATTGCTTGGGACCGCCCTTGAGGCGCTGGGTGCGGAATGGGGTGTGTCTGCTGTCGCAATTGGCTGCGGTGGATCAATTCCGGTTGTGGCCGAAGTGAAGGAGGCGCTGGACATGGACTCGCTTCTGGTTGGATTTGCACAGGATGACGACCGTATCCATTCTCCCAACGAGCAATATGGTGTGGAGTCTTTTCACAAGGGTATCCGGTCCTGGGTGCGCATACTGGACGCGTTTTCCCGCCCGTAAGATCTGTTTCAGAGAACCTGGGAGGCGTCATGCTGCCTGCATTGACTATGGGCGATCCTGCCGGGATTGGTCCTGAACTGACGGTTCTGGCCTGGAAAGCCCTGCGCGAGCAGGGTGACGCTTTCCTGTGGGTGGGGGATCCAGCCCTGCTGGTACCGCATGTGCCGGTGCGGGTGGTACAGAATGCAGCAGAGGCACAAGCTGTATTTGGTCAGGCGTTGCCTGTTGTGCCTGTTGCTTTACCGGTTTCGGTGGTGCCGGGACAGCCGGACGGGAAACTGGCGGGAGCGATTGTTGAATCGATCGCGACGGCAACGCGTCTGGCGCTTGCCGGATCCGTGTCGGCTGTCGTGACCAACCCCATCAGCAAGATTGTTCTCAAAGAGGCCGGTTTCGGTTTTCCCGGTCATACGGAGTTTCTGGCATCACTCTGTGCTGTGCCGGGCGAGGAAATCATGATGCTCGCCTCGCCAAGACTGCGTGTGGTGCCAGTCACGGTGCATGTCAGTCTGCGAGAGGCGCTCGGGATGCTCTCAACAGAGCGGATCGTTCAGGTGGGCCGCACACTTGCCCGGGCTTTGCGACGCGACTTCGGCTTGGACTCACCTCGCATTGCCGTAGCCGGATTAAATCCCCATGCGGGGGAGGGTGGCGTGATGGGGCTGGAAGAACGCGATATTATCCAGCCTGCGATTGATCGCCTCCGTGAAGAGGGGATCGAGGCGACGGGTCCTTACCCGCCTGATACCCTGTTCACGGATCTGGCGCGACCACTCTACGATGCGGCCTTGTGCATGTATCATGATCAGGCCCTGATTCCGCTGAAGACACTGGATATGGCGACGGGGGTGAATGTGACGCTTGGTCTGCCGATTATTCGTACCTCTCCCGATCACGGCACGGCTTTTTCGATTGCGGGCAAAGGTGTGGCCGACCCGGCCAGCCTGCTTGCCGCATTGCGTATGGCGTGTGAGCTTGGCGAACAACACCTTAAGAACAAGGGAAACACGCCATGATCAGACTGGGTGTGAATATCGATCATGTTGCCACCGTCCGTAATGCCCGCGGTGGTATTCATCCCGACCCCGTTGCTGCGGCGCTTCTCGCAGCGCGTCACGGTGCTGATGGTATTACGGCCCATCTGCGTGAAGACCGGCGTCATATTCGCGATGAAGATATGAAGCGTCTGCGTCAGGAGCTCAGTGTACCACTGAATTTCGAGATGGCCGCAACCGATGAAATGGTAACGATGGCCTGCGCGTTACGACCTCATGCCTGTTGTCTGGTTCCGGAACGGCGCGAGGAGGTGACAACCGAAGGAGGACTGGATGTGCTTGGGCAGCAGGCAGATCTGCGGGAGAAGGTTGCACGTCTGAAAGAGGCCGGCATTCGTGTTTCTCTGTTTGTGGATCCTGATCCTGCCCAGATCGAGGCTTCCGCCCGTATCGGGGGGCAGGTAGTCGAGTTGCATACCGGTGCCTATGCCCATGATCCGGACGAAAAGGAACTGGCTCGTCTCCATGCTGCAGCGCGTGCGACGGAAGTGTTCGGACTAGAGCTCCATGCAGGTCATGGTCTGACCTACACCAATGTAGGGCGAGTGGCCGGGTTACCGGGACTCCGTGAACTCAATATTGGCCATTTTCTGATTGGTGAGGCAATTTTTCTGGGTCTGCCGGTTGCGATTTCCCGTATGAAACAGGAAATCGCAACGGGTGCCCTGTTCAAGGCCTTTGGACAATGACCGGTTTGGTCTGGTCTGTGTAATTGGGGACTGTCTCGCCCGATTGCTTGTTGTAGGTAGCCGTTGTGCTCTGATTGGGCCCACGGGGTGAATGGAAGGCTGACACAGGGCCGAAAGGTCCGCCGCTGACCTTGTGCATGCTGGCTTCGGGCTGGCGTGCGCAACCTCGGGTTATAATGGAACAGATACCATCAGATCCGATGATCTCGTCGTCGTCACCGGCATAATGTACTTCCGATACCCGGTCATGATCGAGCCGGATAATGGCCTTGCAGGTTGTTCCTGCGCCACCCAGTGTCACCTGCGTCATGTTCAGGAGCTGTTGAACGGGAATGATTGTCGAGTCACTTGCCGTCGGCAAATTCATGGTCGCAGTATACTGATAAATCTGCGTTGTATCGTTCAGAACCTTTGTGGTGTTCGGAACGCCTGCACAGGCCTGCAGATCGTTCGATGTCATACCGATCATCGCGAGCTGAGCCCTGTGCGCTTCTCGAGAGTCAAAATAGCCGCAGCCGGAGAGGCTCAGAAGCGCTATTGCGCCCTGAGCGATACGCAGGGTGGGAACCAAAGATTTTCCTCGACATGAATGTTGTCACGGATTCGTGATTTTGAATTATGACAAAAACTGTCTGAGACGAAAGAAGTTCTTTGTGTCAGTTGTAAAAGATCGTTTCAGCGTCAGGAATGTAGCCGCAGCGCCTTCAGGCAATCCTCGCGTTGCAGGGCATAGACAATGTCATGTGTGGCAAGAAGGGCTGGTTGCACATGATGCTTCCAGCGGGCCTCACCGGCGCCGCAGATGACGTGACCCGAATAGGGGCTTCTGACGACAGGTGACAAGGCGGCCAGCCCTGCACGGGTATCCTGTTCAAGCCGTGTTCTAAGCGCTTGCTGGATGGCTGCTTTTTCGTGTTTGGGGGCATAGTCCAGCAAGGCTCTCAGCGTTGCCGAGCTGAGGGCGGGATTATTGGTCGCTATATCGCCGATGACGCGTGACCAGTTGTGTTTCAGTGTCAGCCGCCAGGCGACTGCGCGGGGACCGTCACTGGTTATTTCGCGAGAAAGGGCCGTGCCGAAATGTGACGGAGCTGCCGTTGCAAACGCAGCCTCGACTGGTGCAGCGATGAGAACTGCAAGGGCCAGGAAAAAGCGAAGCATGATTCTCCTACTGACAGATTTCAGGAAACGAGGAAGCTGCAAAGGAAACATGGCAGCAGCATGGCCGGAATTCCTGCGCCGGGGGGTGTTCAAAGAAGGTTTCATACACAGGCAGGATGCTCTACAGATCGCTTCAGCTGTCAAATCCCAGGAGTGATCAATGCCTGTTATCCCTGCTTCGGAGCTGACCCGTCTGCAAACGACGCTTCGTCGTCTGCTCGGTTCGCCCAAACTGACCATCAACCCGCCGGCGCGTGCCGGTCATACGGTTGAACTTGCGGTCAATGACGAGGTCATCGGCACCGTTCATCGTGATGATGATGAGGGCGAGGTCTCTTATGCCATCCACATCACTGTGCTTGAGGAAGATCTTCCCCCCGCCTGATATGGGGAACCCGGTATCACGTCGTTTCTGCTGGGGCGAAAGCCCAGAGGCGATGTGGTGCCATAAGGGCCTGAGTGCTCTTCGTACCTGAAATCCTGCTTTTGTCCGGAAGCAGGTAAAAGAATGAAGCGCCGTCAGGGCCATTATGACTCCGGGCGCTCTGCATGTGCCGGATGATAACCGGCCTGAACAGAAAGGCGCCATAATGGCCAAGGCTGCGACGACACGAACGCCCGGAACAAAAACGGCTACCCCAAAAACCAGTATGGCCCGGACGACGGTCAGATCAGCCCCCAAAGCCGAGCGCAGGACAGTAGCGGTCATCATTCCGTTCTATAACGGTGCTCGCTATATCGAGCGCGCTATACGCAGTGTGCAGACGCAGACCGTCAAGGTGGATGAATTTGTCATTGTCGATGATGGCTCGACTGAGGCTGAAGCAGCCTCTCTGCGTGCAATTGCTGCCCAATATGATGTGCAGGTGCATCGCAAGGAGAATGGTGGGCAGGGAAGTGCGCGCAATCTTGGCGTTTCCCTGACCAAGTCTGCTTATATCTGTTTTCTTGACCAGGACGATTTCTTTCTCAGGAATCATGTCGAACTGCTTGTGGGGCAGATTCCCGAACGGGACCCGCATTTCGGCTGGGTCTATGGTGAATTGATGGAGGCCGATGAGGACGGCCATATCGTCGCGACTTCGATCGCCTCACGCTATAGCAAACATCCGAAATCCTCGATTGAGGATCTGCTGGAGCGGGATATGCATATTCTGCCTTCAGCCTCGATTATCAGTCGTGTCGCTTTCGAAGCCGTTGGTGGCTTTGATTCCCAGTTCATGGGTTACGAGGATGATGATCTTTTCCTCAGGATTTTTCGTGCCGGATATACCAACTATTTCTTCCCGGACGCTGTGACGGTCTGGTGTATCAACAAGAACAGTACATCTTACAGCATCAGGATGAGCCGTAGCCGGATGCTTTATATCCGCAAGCTCTGTGCGCTTTTCGCCTCGGATCCGGAACGCCGCAGTGTCTATATACGCGATCTTGTTTTTCCCAGATTCTGTAATCTGATCGCAGGGGAGGCTTTCAAGTCGATCTATTTCGCGCGCTACGACCATGAAATCAGAATGGCGCGGCATCGTGACGAACTGGTCGACATGCTTGACGAATTTGCAGGGCTTATGGCGACTAGTACACGTCTGCGTATAGAAGATCGCGCCAGACTACGGCTGTTCCGGTTCTGCTTGCGCCCCAGATCGCGGAAACTGCTGGTCGTGCCTTATGCAATTGCCCGGGTGCTCCGCAAATTCGGTCTGGGATTTACGCGCCGTCAGCGTTAGGACGGCGCGCCCGATGCTGGAGATCAGATGGTTTTGGGCAGATCGAAGCCGGTAATCTTCCAGCGCCACTGTTCGAACTTCATGTGAACGATTGTCGGTTTATGACCGGGAGTAGTGGCGAGACTGGCATCGAAGCACTGCGGTGAGACGAAATGCGCCGAGAGGCGATTGTACAGTTCCCTCAGACCAAATGTGGGGGGAGTTGCAGTCGTGCTGATCATCTGGGACGCCATGGTCATCAGCGTTTCGGGCGTCAGCCGTGTATCAATGGCGTGAGAGACGGCGCTTGTAGCGAAGGAAGAGCCGAAATCGGGCAGGTCATCAGCAGCAGGGGGAGGCCCGATCAGCTCATCAACGGCCTCGGTTTTGAGATTGCTGGTCAGGGCGCTCCAGTCGATATGCTGGGAGAGTGTGACGGTGTCATGATTGCGCAGAGCTGAAGAGAGCGACCAAAGCGCGAGATAAGGCGAAAGCGCGTAGATGCAGGCTGTTGCAACAAAAAGAGCCCCGAAGATATGGGGTACACGCTTGCGCGAAGGCCATGTCAGTCTCGTCTGAAAGGCTGCGACGTCGAAGGGCAGTTCGGCGGGGTCTCTCATGGCGTTTCTCTAAGATACTGGCAGAAAGGACATACACGCACGACCATCGTGCGCTCTTATCGATCAGGCCGGCAATAAATGTCGTTCCAGATGGCAGGGACTCTGTTTTCTTTGATGAACAAGACTATTCTATTGGATGGGACCGGCTTTTGTCATCTAAATCCTGAGAGCCCGTGAAGTTTTCTCCTGAACCCGGATTTCCTTTATCATCATGTCGTTTAATTCCCGTGATCTTGCTTTTTCCGACGACGCCCTTCACCGTTATTCGCGGCATATCCTGTTGCCGGAAGTCGGAGCTTCGGGGCAGGCTACCCTGCGCGACTCGTCGGTACTGATTATCGGGGCAGGAGGGCTCGGTAGCCCCGTCGCACTTTATCTGGCCGCTGCCGGAATCGGACGTATAGGCATTGTGGACAACGATAATGTCGAGCTGAGCAATCTGCAGCGTCAGATTATTTTTGGCACGAATGATGTAGGGCATGGCAAGGCCGAGCGTGCCGGATCGCGGCTTGCTGTAATCAATCCCGAAATAGAGATTGTGACCCATAGTCTGCGTGTTGATTCTGAAAATCTTCCTTCTCTCGTCAGCACCTATGATCTTGTGTGTGATGGCAGTGATAATTTCGCTACCCGCTATGCCGTGGCCGATTCATGCTGGGCTTGCGGAAAGACCCTGGTTTCCGGCGCGGTGCAGCGCTTTGAAGGAACAGTCTCGACATTCGCCCCTGCGACAGGAGGACCATGTTACCGATGTCTGTATTCCGATGCGGATGAGAATGAGGCCCTGAGCTGTGGTCAGGCGGGTATTTTCGGTGCTGTTACCGGGGTGATCGGTACGCTCATGGCAACAGAGGCCCTTAAGGAAATACTGTCTCTCGGCAGGGGACTCAGTGGACGTGTGCTGGTCTGGAATGCGCTGGACGCCGTATTCCGCAGTTTCGATTTGCCGGTTGATCCTGAATGCAGCTGTTGCAGCCGGGGGAGAGTATGACGCGCATGATGGGGATTCTCTTGGCTGATCGCTCTTTCGAGCGTGCTCATCACGCTTTTGTGCTTGCTGCCGGTTCTCTGGCTCTGGGGCGTGAGGTTGTTCTGTTTGCAGGTGGCTTGGCTGTGGAGGCTTTGCGTCAGGACTGGTCAGGTCTTGAGGGCGCCGCGCTTGATCACCGGTTTCAGGAAAGCGGCGTGGCAGGTTTTGAGACCCTTCGAACAGCCTTTTTCGAGCTGGGTGGCGAGATGCTGGCCTGCGAAGCCGGCATGAAAGTGGCGGGACTTGGCGAAGAGGATCTGTGTGCCGGAGTTCGTGTCTGCGGGGTTACGAGTTTTTTGCAAAGAACAGCTGAAGCTCAGATTTTAAGCTTGTAGGGCAGTCGCCCTCTTGCCCGAAGCGTCACAACTTGGCACCCATGCACCCATGAAGACATTTCGCATCGTCTATGGCATCGGGCTGACGATTCTGCTGCCATTCGGCACTATGGCAGTTGCCGCGCCACAGACGGCAAAACACCCTGCACATCATCACAAGCATGAAGCTGCATCTTCAGTCAGCGCGAAAACCGCTGCCCATGAGACTGCAGCGCATCATAAAAAGAGTTCAGGCAAGAAACACAAAGCGGCCCATACCTCCAGGGAGGCACGGCAGACCAAGTCTCATGCTGCGAGCCGTCATCATACCCGTACTGCTGTCGCGGCAGCAGGGGTTGCGGCGGGTGCTGCTGCAGTCGCTGCGCAACCGGTACCTCCCGCGGCCGATGACGCTGCTGCTGCTGCAGCGGCTGCGCCGGATGCGCCTCCTCAGGACAAGGGAACCAATACAGGCCTCCCTCTGCCGCGCTTTGCGGCGATGCGCGCTGACAAGGTATTCATGCGCAAGGGACCTGGTCAGCGTTATCCTATTGAATGGGTCTATCACCGTCGTGGCCTGCCTGTGGAAGTCGAGCGTGAATTCGATGTCTGGCGCCTTATCGAGGATTCTGACGGTATGAAGGGCTGGGTTCATCAGGCAACACTTGTTGGCCAGCGCACTTTCGTCATTCCCGGTCAGCCTCCCGAGGGGCATGCAGCGGCTGTCGGTGAGGCTTCTGCCAAATCGGGTGATGTCATCGGCAAGGCCGATGCACGGGTTCTTGGCTATGTGCCTAGTGACAGCGAAGCCCGTCAGCGTCAGGGCGATACGCTGCTTTACGGCCAGGCCGATGAAAACAGTGCGGTCATTGCCGTGTTGCAGCCGGGAACCGTTGGTACGCTCAAGCTGTGCCCGCAGGGGTCGACATGGTGCAAGGTGGTGGTCAAGGGCTATACGGGATGGCTCCCCAGGCGCGTGTTCTGGGGGCTGTTGCCAGGAGAGACGCTTCAGCCTAGCTGAGGCTATGATATGCAACGTGCAGCAATCGTATCGGAGATCAGTATGACATTCTCGCCTCAGGCAGCTTCGGCTCAGGGTATGGGATTGAAAAAAGAGGCCGAACAGCGCCGCACGAAGATCGTCGCGACCCTGGGGCCGGCTTCCTCTACACATGAGATGATCCGTACACTGGCTCTGGCCGGAGCGGACGTGTTCCGTCTGAATTTCTCGCATGGCTCTCATGAGGATCATGCCAAGCGTCACGCCACCATTCGTGATGTTGAGGCCGAGCTGGGCCGTCCCTTGGCCGTTCTGGCTGATATGCAGGGGCCGAAGCTGCGTGTAGGCACTTTTGCCGAAGGCAAGGTGGAGCTGGTCGAAGGCGCGCGTTTCCGCCTTGATCTGGATCGGACACCGGGTGACGCCCGTCGCGCTTGTCTGCCGCATCCCGAGATCATGCGGGCAGCAGAACCCGGTAGCCGTCTGCTGCTTGATGACGGCAAGATGCGTTTGCGTGTCATCTCCTGCGATGAGACGCATATGGAGACCGAAGTCGAGATCGGTGGCTGGCTTTCCGAGCGCAAGGGTGTGAACGTACCTGATGTGGTACTGCCCATTCCGGCCCTGACCGAAAAGGACCACAAGGATTTCACCTTCGCACTGGATCTTGGTGTTGAATATGTAGCGCTTTCCTTCGTGCAGCGTCCTGAAGACGTGCAGGAAGCGAAAGACATCGCCAAGGGTCGTGCCTGGATCATGACCAAGCTTGAAAAGCCGCAGGCGATGGAGCGTCTGAGCGACATCATTGCGCTTTCCGATGCTGTCATGGTGGCGCGTGGCGATCTGGGTGTGGAGCTTCCGGCCGAAGAAGTTCCGATCGAACAGAAGCGTGCGATCCGCGAGGCGCGCTTTCAGGGCAAGCCGGTCATCGTGGCCACGCAGATGCTTGAAAGCATGATCACGTCGCCGACGCCGACCCGTGCAGAAGTATCCGACGTATCCAATGCCGTGTTCGATGGTACTGACGCTGTGATGTTGTCTGCCGAGAGTGCGGCCGGCAAATATCCGCGTGAAGCCGTGGAAGTGATGGCTCGCGTGACCCGTCGCGTCGAGAATGATCTCGAATGGCGCATGCAGGAAGAAGCTCTGCGTCCTGATAGTGACGGCACGACGGGTGGGGCTATCGCCGAGGCGGCCTGGCATGTTGCCCAATCCGTTTCGGCAGCGGTAATCGTGGTCTATACCCAGAGTGGCCGTGGTGCATTGCAGATTGCTCGTGAGCGCCCTGAATGCCCGGTGCTGGCCCTGACCCCGGACGACGAGACTGCACGTCGTCTGAATATGGTCTGGGGTGTACGCGCCATGTCGGTTGGTCAGGAAACACCGGTCTATGGTGTTGAAGGTGTGGTTGATCAGGCTGTTGGTCTGGCCGTATCTGAAGGCTATGCCGAAAAGGGTGACAAGCTGGTTCTGCTTGTCGGTCTTCCTTTCGGTCAGCAGGGTTCGACCAACACGCTGCGCGTGGTTACTATCTGAATCAGCTCGGGGCGGGGCATGACCCCGCCGACATATCGGCTATCTCCATTCCTTCGGGAAAGGCTCTCCTGATGTGGAGCCTTTCACAAGGAATGGAAAAATCCCTTTGGTGACATTCTCTGAAATTAGGCCTGGCGGTTTTCCAAGAGGCTGCGTCGAATGCGACGACCGCGGGAGATCGTTTCGACGATTGTTTTCTCGTCGCCTTCGCGTATGGCTTTGGCCATGGCCGCTGCATCCTGGCTGAAACGATCCAGAACGCCGAGCAGAGCGTCGCTGTTGTTCAGGAAGATATCGCGCCACATTGTCGGATCCGAAGCGGCAATACGGGTGAAATCCCGAAAGCCTGAAGCTGCAAAATCAAGGACCTCGGCGCGCATGTCTTCAGCCAGAGTGTCGGCGGTGCCGCAGATGGTAAAGGCAATGAGATGTGGCAGGTGACTCACCATGGCACAGATCGTATCGTGATGATCGACATCCATGATACGGATGCGTGCGCCCATCGCTCGCCAGAAAGCAGCAATGCGGTCAATGGCTTCCTGGGGGGCCCTGGCAGCAGGCGTCAGAAGGCACCAGCGATCTTCAAAAAGCGTGGCGAAACCAGCATCAGGGCCCGAATGCTCCGTGCCGGCCATCGGGTGTGCCGGAACATAGGGGATATCGTCGCGCAGGTGTGGCATCAGGGCATCGACAACGCTTCGTCGCGTTGATCCCACATCGGTCAGAATTGCACCCGGCTTCATATAAGGCAGGATTGTGCCGGCAACAGGAGCGATGGCCCCGACCGGGACGCAGAGCATGACACAATCGGCCTCTGCCACGGCTTTGGGCATATCATCCGTGATGATATCGCCCAGATCGAGGCAGCGTATCCGTTCAAGAACTGCCGGATCACGGTCGGCCACGATGATCCTGTCAACCAGGCCAGGATCGGTGCGCAGACGCCGCAATACCGAAGAGCCGATCAGTCCGGGCCCGATGACGCAGAACGTCCTGAAAAGAGGCATCGTCACGACGCTTTGCTCCTGGTGACAGGGTCAGCATAATCGAGGGTGTCTGAAGGTTTGGTTTCGGTCTTCCCCTTGCGCAGGCGGTGCATCTCCGAGATCTGCCACAGCGCCATGACCGGAATGCCGATGGCAATGTCGCGACCGCGACGCAGAAGGGAGAGACCAAGGGAGATTTCGGCTTCAACCCCGAAAAAATAACCAAGCGCGACATAAGCGGCTTCCTGGACACCGAGCGCAGCGGGTACGAGGAAAGAGGCAGACATTATGCCGCAAACAACACCCTCGATAGCAACAGCGCCGAGAAAGCCAATATGGGCGCCGAGTAGCTCCAGAGAGAGCCAGGTGACGGCAGCTCCACCAAGCCAGCAGAAAAGATGAATGAGTGCGCCGCTGGCGATGCGGGCGGGGCGGGCCCAAAGCAGATCAAGCTGGGCCTGAAATGTATCCATGTTGTCGATGAGTGTCGTACGCCAGCCTTCGGCAATATGACGGCCGAGAAAACGTGCTGCGTGATGAATGGCCACACCGCCGCGTTGCTGTGTCCAGATAAAACCGGCAATGCCCAATGCCAGAAGACCCATGCCGCCGAGTACTGGCCAGGTGAATTTGTTGGTGCCGGTATGGTCGAACAGACATACCAGAGCGATGATCACGAAAACGATCTGGCCAAGAACTTCGGTGGTAATATCAACGATATTGGTTGCGACAGCAGCAGGCCATTGCAGAGGGCCGAGTTTGCGGCTGAGTGTGGGCATGCTGCAGGTGGCGCGAATGCCGATCACCATGCCGCCAAGCTGGGAAAAGGGCAGGCAATTGCCTGCGGCGTCGCGAACGGCTCGGGAGGCTATCGCGCGGAAAAGTCCGATTTCAGGGCAGGCAGAATACCAGGAGATGCCAAGCCCGACATCTATGAGAACCTGCCCGCCGACAATGGCCAGAAACCCTCCAACCCCTATGCGTTGCATGGCACTGAACACATGACCTATGCCGAGCCAGGCCATGATGCCCGTAAGCAGAGCGAGGCCGAGCAGGGAAAGGATGAGAGTCAGTGTTTTCAAGGTTGGTCTTGTCCGAACGATGCAGGGTTGCGTGAAAGCTTCGCGCAATCCGTAAACGGGGGAGGTTTCTGCGGCACCTTCCAGAGTATGTCGCGCTGTCTCGTGTTCGCGGCTATCTACACCAGACAGTCAGCTTTCGCTACTCCAAGGCTGAATATGACGAAAAAGCCATCACCTGGCAGGTTGCTTGAATGTGTGCGGGCGGTATGGTGCAAAATCAATTTATAATAGACGAAAGCATCAGAGCCTATCATGAGCGAATACACGCTGATTACCGGGGCAACCGGTTTTGTGGGCTCAGCTGTCGCACGTATTCTCAAGCAGCGAGGGCACAGGATCAGACTGCTGGTTCGTGCCGGTGCAGATCTCTCAAATCTCGAAGGGCTTGATGCCGATCTGGTGATTGGCGATCTGACTGCCCCCGAAAGCTTTGGGCCGGCTCTCGCCGATTGTCGTTATCTGTTCCATGTCGCTGCCGATTATCGTCTCTGGGTGCCGGATCCGGCAGTCATGATGCGTGCCAATGTGGAAGGAACGCGGCGCCTCATGATGGCGGCTCTCGATGCAGGTGTTGAGCGTGTCGTCTATTGCTCTTCTGTTGCCGCTCTGGGTCTGACCAAGGACGGTACTCCTGCCAGTGAAGTGACCCCTGTGACTGAACATGATGTCATCGGGGTCTATAAGCTGTCGAAATATCGTGCCGAGCAGGAAGTGCTGAAACTGGTGCGGGAGCATGGTCTGCCTGCTGTGATCGTCAATCCCTCCACGCCGGTTGGTCCGCGAGATATCAAGCCCACACCAACCGGTCAGATGATTGTGGACGTGGCTTCGGGCAACATGCCTGCCTATGTCGATAGCGGTCTCAATATTGTTCATGTTGATGATGTGGCCGAAGGTCATGCGCTGGCGCTCGAGAAGGGCATAATTGGCGAAAAATACATTCTCGGTGGTGAGAACTACATGCTCGGCGATTTTTTCTCGCTGATCAGTGAAGTGGCCTGCGTCAAGCCGCCGCGTATCAGGCTCAGGCAGTCCTGGTTGCAGCCGGTTGCAGTCGTATCCGAGTGGATGGCACGTGGTTTTGGTATCGAGCCGCGGGTAACGCGAGAGACGCTTGCGATGTCGAAGAAGAAAATGTTCTTCACCTCGCTCAAAGCACAGGAGCAGCTTGGTTATGCGCCGCGTCCGGCGCGAGAGGCTGTGGCCGATGCGATAACCTGGTTTCGTGAACATGGGCGGGTCTCCACGAAATGATCAGAAAACTGATGGCCGCCTCTGCGCTGGCCGCTTGGGGTAAGCTGCTCTTTGCCCATGGACGCTTCTGGCGGACCGGTGATCAGCTTATGCCTTTCAATACGGTTTCTGCGACGACCTGGCCTGATGTCGCGATTGTTGTGCCAGCCAGGGACGAGGCTGAATCAATACAGACCTGTCTCGCGACGCTGCTCCAGCAGGATTACAAGGGCAGGCTGAGCGTCATCATCGTCGATGATGGCAGTACTGATGGCACGGGTGATCTGGCTCGCAAGGTGCCTGATCCGCATGAACGTCTGACCGTGGTGACGGGGCGCGAGCGACCGGAAGGCTGGAGTGGAAAGCTCTGGGCCGTTCATCAGGGAGAGATGATCGCGCGCGAGAAGATCGATTCCGAGGGCTTCATCCTGCTGACAGATGCCGATATCCTTCATTCGGCCCTGCATCTGGAAACGCTGGTTGAGAAGGCTCAGCGGGACCGGCTCGACATGGTGTCGGAAATGGTGGTGCTGAATTGTGAAAGTGCTGCCGAACGCCTGCTTGTGCCGGCTTTCGTTTATTTCTTCGCGATGCTCTACCCGTTCGAGAAGGTAAATGATCCGGCCTCCGAAGTGGCTGGTGCGGCAGGCGGAACCATTCTGGTACGCCGTGCGATGCTCGAACGGATTGGTGGTGTAGAAACCGTTCGTGGCGCGCTGATCGATGACTGCTCCCTGGCCTCGGATATCAAACAGGCAGGCGGCAGACTCTATCTTGGTCATAGCACCCTTGCCTGGTCGATCCGGCCTTATCGTGGTGCAGGTGATATCTGGCGCATGATTGCACGCACTGCTTATGTGCAACTGCGTTACTCGCCGGTCATTCTGCTCTGTACGATAGTCGGCATGGGGCTGGTGTGGCTGGCCCCTGTCTATTTTGCGTTCTTCGGTCGTGGTCGCGAGCGGATCATGGGGAGCGCATCGCTGTCTCTGGCCGTTATTTCGTTTCTGCCGACGCTTCTGCGGTTCAGACTGTCACCTTTGCGGGCACTCGCCTTGCCTGTTGTGGCAGCGTTCTACATGGCGGCGACAATCGGATCTGCGATCGATCACCACCGTGGACGTGGTGTACAATGGAAAAGCCGGTATTACACCGAGGAGACACATGCCTGATGAATGCCATCGGAAAGACAGTCGATCCGGTCTGGGGCGCATCAGACGTGACTTCGCGCAAAGGTGCCGATGATGAGAATTTTCCCGTTGGTTCATTCCTTTTTGCAAAGGAGAACAGGGCGCATGTAATCGCCTATTACAACTTTGCCCGTGTTATCGATGATATGGTCGATAACGCGACCCTTTCTTCTGAGGCCAAGATTGCGCGGCTCCGGGGGATGGAAGAAGTGGTTCGCGGTGAACGTGAAGCGCCTCAGCGCGCTGATGCTCAGAGTGCTGTGATATTGCGCCGGCACCTGCTTCAGACCGGTGTGCCAGTCGAGACGGCGACCGATCTGATCACGGCCTTCTGCCAGGATGCGGTCAAGACCCGGTATGACAGCTGGGATGAGCTTCTGGGGTATTGCCGCTTTTCGGCAAATCCTGTCGGGCGTTTTCTGCTGCTGTTACATGGCGAGAAGGCCGAGACATTACCGCTTTCTGACGCACTTTGCAGCGCGTTGCAGGTTCTCAATCATCTTCAGGATGTGACATCCGATCTCAGGGTTCTGAACCGATCCTATCTGCCTCAGGAAATGCTGAAGGCGGAGGGAGCAAAGGTTGAAGAGGTGCTTCTTGCACGCAGCAAGCCTGGCCTGCGTCGTGTGTTCGATCATCTTCTTGACGAAGTCGATTACCTCAATCGCCAGGCGTCAGGCTTGCCCGGTCTGGTGCGAGATCGTCGGATGCGCGCCTATTGTGCTGTTGTGGTCGCACTGTCACAGCGTCTTGCTGCAAGATTGCGTCGCGAAGACCCTGTTGCAGGGCGGGTCAAACTCGGCCGCCGGGACGGGATTGTTGCTCTCGTAAAAGGAGCCCGGGCTCTTATCGCGTAAAAGCCGGGTGTTGAGATTGTGGCGGCCGGAGGACAGGCATTTCTGCAGGTTCCGGGAGCCTGAAGCCGGACAAGGTATCACGCTGAAAGAGGGTTACTATCCTTTCAGCGGTACCAGGCAGGATTCAGGGTCCGGAAAATGTGTTATCAGGTCAGAATCTGGTCCAGGGCGGCACAAAATCCTTCCATTTCCTTCATTGAGCCAACGCTGACACGAGACATGGTCGGCCAGATATCCCAGTTGCGGCCAATTTCCACCTTTCTGGCGGCAAAAGCTGTTTTCATCTGGGCGGCGGGTTTTTTCCAGTCGACAAGAAACATATTGGCCTGGCTGCCCGGTACGATGCGGATATTGCGTTTGGCCAGATGATCGAATGTCATGCTGCGTGCAGCGATCATCTCGTTGCGTCTGGCCTTGATAGCATCGGCCTGTGTCAGGCTGACGGCGCCTGCGGCGAGAGCCACAATGTTCAGCATCGAAATCATGTTGGGCCCGTCATAGCGCATCATGCTCTTGTGCAGATCAGGGCGGGCGAAGGAGAGGCCCAGACGCAAGCCAGCCATGGCGAACATTTTCGAGAATGTGCGCAGGACGATGACATCTTTGCCTTGCTTGACCAGCGAGATGGCACTTGGTGCGCCTGAGAAGTGAATATAGGCTTCATCCACGATGATGACAGAACCGGCCGGTTTGTTGTCCGCGAGCCAGGCGATGTCCTCAAGCGGGGTAACTGTACCGGTCGGGTTGTTCGGACTGCAGATATAATAGGCGCCCGCATTAGGGTCAGCCTTGAGCATGGCGCGTACATCGGTAGCATAGCCGTTATGGGCAGAGAGCGGCACGCGGGTAAGCTTGATTTTCATCCAGTCGGCGGTACGCCAGGCGGCTTCATAGGTAGGATTGGCTGTCACCAGTCCGCGCTCGGGTGAACAGAAGGTTACGACAGAGCGACAGAGCGGATCGCTGGAACCGGGCCAGGGAAGGATATGTTCCTCGGAAATGTTTTCAACCGAGGAGGCAGTTCTGAGCAGCGTAGAGCGCAGATGGTCAGGTTCGTATCGATTTCCAAACGGAACCTGGGCCTGACCAGCGGTCACGGCGGAAGGAAAGGGACCGGTCCAGCATTCGTTGCTGCCAATACGGATCATGTCGGGATGGCCGACGAACGGATCGTCGCCCGGTGCCTTGATCGCAGCGAAGGCGGAAGAGCTGAACTGGGTCAGGGCGGCGCTCATGCCGAGCAGGCTCGTCAGGCGGCCGAAATGGCGACGTGAGTATCCACGTGCCAGCAGATCTTCTCTGGCTTCCTGGGTGAGTGGCGCAGTCATGAGCATATCTCCGATGGGTCAGATGCCGGCAAGGAGACGGGGATTCGTTTCGAATGTCAAATCATTTTCAAAGCGGATTTGTCTTCGCCTGTCAGTATTCGTTCTTTTCACCCTTGAGAGGGATGGATGTTGGAAGATTATTGCCTCCTGCATAGGTGAGAAGCAATATCGTTTCCCTGTCTCCGGATACACCACGATGAGCGTCATCCATGCTTTCGGCAAAGGCCTCGCCCTGATGAAAGACATGGCTGGCCCCGCTGGCCTTGTCCTGGATCGTCAGCTGGCCCTGAAGCACATAACCGGCATTCGGGACAGGATGGGTATGCCATGGAAGTGCCGTACGGGGGGGAATGGTGAGTTTGATCATCATGAGTGTCGGTTGCCCGGAAGGGTAATGTGTATAGGGTTTGCCATTCCATGATCGATCAGCCTTGAGCAGATGATCGGCATGGGCCGATGCGGTTTCCTGTGCATGACCCTGAGTGGGAGCGATAACGGACAGGCTGCAGGCAAGAGCCCCAAGGGCAAGAGAACGGGCGAATTTCATGAATATGGTCCTTAATCGGAGAAGAGGAGGTATCCTTGAAACGTCTGTGGTTCGAACCGGATTTTGCTGTTTGATTTTTTGAAGGTAAAAGGCGCAGCTCTTGACTGATACAGGGATGAAGCGGTGAGCGGGTTTCGACAGGAAGCTGTGCTGGGCTGTGCCTCAGCCGATCTTGAGCATGTTCATGCTATTGTGACTCGCGCCGGCACGTCTTTTGGCAAGGGCATGAAGATCCTGCCCCCAGAGCGGCGTTATGGCATGTTTGCAGTCTATGCCTTCTGTCGCGAAGTGGATGACATTGCCGATGGTGATGTCCAGGTGCCAGATCGTATGGAGGCGCTCCAGGACTGGCACAAGCGCATGGAGCGTCTTTATGAAGGTGAGACCAGGGATGGTCTTGACCGTGTGCTTGTAGCGGCAATCACCCGTTTCGGTCTTCGCAAAGAAGATTTCACCGCGGTGATCGATGGCATGGCCATGGACGCCGCCGGACCTGTTGTCGCACCGGACGAAGCGACGCTTGATCTGTATTGTGACCGGGTAGCCTCTGCTGTGGGGCGTCTTTCGGTGCGGGTCTTCGGCGATTCATCGCCGGAGGCTGATCGTGTCGCGCATCATCTGGGCCGTGCGCTTCAATTGACCAATATTCTGCGCGATGTACAGGAAGATGCGGATCGGGGCCGTCTCTATCTCCCGCGCGAATTGCTGTTGCGTCATGATGTGCCGATTGATCCTCAGGAAGCGCTTTATGCGCTTGGGCTCGATCCGCTGGCGCGGATCATGGCCGTTCGCGCGGCAGATCATTTCCGTGAGGCGTATCGTGCCATGCGGCAATGTGACCGGATTGCCATGCGCCCGGCGCGGATCATGGCGGCTTCCTATCGTCCGATTCTGACAGCCTTGCTACGTCGTGGATGGCGTCATCCTGATGTGCCGGTGAAAGTCAGCAAGGCTGTCCGGATTCTGCGATCACTCCTGGCCTATTATCGCTGATCCATGACCCATGTTCATATCATTGGTGGTGGTCTTGCCGGTCTCTCCGCCGCGGTGGATGTCATCGGGCGGGCGCGCGTTTCTGTTTATGAGGCCGGCCCTGCCTGTGGCGGGCGGGCGCGATCCTATTACGACAAAGCCCTTAATGCGCGCATCGATAATGGCAATCATCTTCTTCTTTCCGCCAACAAGGCAAGTTTTCGCTATCTCGGGTTGATCGGGGCTGAAAAGACCCTGAAAGGTCCCGGAGCGCCTCTGTTTCCCTGGTTTGATCTTTCGACCAATCTGGGCTGGACCCTTCAGCTTTCACGAGGACGTTTTCCTTTCTGGGCGTTTTTCAGGCGTCGTCGTGTTCCGGGGATGAAATTATCCGAGCTTGCCGTTCTTGCCCGGTTGCTCAAGGCCGGCCCTGATCAGACGGTCAGCGAGTTTCTGGGTAAGGGTATGCTGACCCGCAGACTTCTGGAGCCCTTCACCATTTCCGCGCTCAACACGCCGCTTGAAACGGGTAGTGCTGCACTTCTGGCGGCAATTATCCGGGAAACCCTTGCCCTTGGGGGAGCTGCCTGCTGCCCATGGTATCCATCTGAAGGGTTGTCCGAGAGCTTTGTCGATCCGGCGGTTGCACATCTGAGGCGTCTGCAGGGCGAAGTGCATTGCGGGACCCGTATTTCAGGGCTTGATGTCCAGGACGGGCGCGTGACCGGCTTGAAAAGCGGGAATGAGATCATTGCTGTCGGGCCGGAAGACAGGGTCGTGTTTGCGGCGCCTTCACCTGTTGCACGGACACTTCTCGAACCGCATCTGCCGGGATTCTCTGCGCCGGATGCTTATGAGAGCATTATCAACGTACATTATCGTCTGCCTTCGCCGGTCCATGCACGGGGTATGCTGGCAAAGGTCGGGTTTGTGGGTCTCGTCGGTGGCGTTGCTGAATGGGTCTATCTCAAGGGTGCGATTCTTTCCGTGACTGTGAGTGCTGCCAATCGTTATGCTGCACGCGATAATGATGAGCTGATTGCCACGATCTGGTCGGAGATCCGTCAGGCAGTGGGGCCGGTGCTGATCGAGACCTTGCCCGAGGCGGTACCGCCTGTGCGTCTGGTTTGCGAAAAGCGTGCGACTTTCGCCGCCACACCGGCGCAGGATCGTCTCAGGCCACAGGCCAGAACGGGACTGGATAATCTGGCACTTGCCGGAGACTGGACCCAGACAGGCTTCCCCTCGACCATTGAAGGGGCAATCCGTTCAGGCTCAGAGGCCATCAGGGTTCTGGGTCTGTTATAATGAAACCGAGTCAGAAAAAGGACAGGTGCGGGTAATGTTGATCTATTCCGACGTTCTGGAGCGCCATGAGACCGGGATTCCGGCCGAAGCGGATATCGGCCAGGTGCGTCAGGCTATTGATTCCGCCCATGCTGCACTTGCCAACCGGCAGAATGACGATGGTCACTGGGTGTTCGAGCTTGAGGCCGATGCCACCATTCCGGCCGAGTTTGTGCTGCTTGGTCATTATCTCGACCGGATTGATGATGAGAAGCAGGCCCGTATCGGCGTCTATCTGCGCCGCATCCAGGGTGATCATGGCGGCTGGCCGCTCTATCATGATGGCGGGTTCGATCTCTCTGCCTCAGTGAAGGCCTATTTCGCACTCAAGGCGATTGGCGATGATATTGACGCGCCGCATATGAAGCGGGCGAGAGAAGCCATCCTTGATCGCGGCGGCGCGGCAAGGGTTAATGTTTTTACCCGTATCCAGATGGCGCTTTTCGGAGAAGTCCCCTGGCGTGCCACACCTGTCATGCCTGTCGAACTGATGCTGATGCCCAAGGCAGCTGTGTTCTCGATGTGGAACATGTCCTACTGGTCCCGTTGTGTGGTGGCACCGCTGCTCGTGCTGCGTACGCTTGAACCACGTGCTATCAATCCCCGGAATATCCATATCCAGGAATTGTTCGTGACTCCCCCCGAGGAGGTGAAGGACTGGATCCGTGGGCCTTATCGCTCCTTCTGGGGGCGTGTCTTCAAACAGGTCGATACCGTGCTGCGTCCGATTGAGCCGCATTTTCCTTCGACCTTGCGCAAGAAGGCAATCAAGGCGGCGATCGATTTCATTGAGCCGCGTCTGGGCGAAGGCGGGCTTGGCGCCATCTATCCGGCCATGGCGAATGTCGTGATGATGTATCGCGAGCTGGGTGTACCTGATAACGATCCCCGTGTGGAGCTTGCCTGGAAGGGCATTCAGGAACTGCTCGTCCAGAAGGAAGACGAAACCTATTGCCAGCCCTGCGTTTCACCGGTCTGGGATACAGGTCTTTCCGGTCTTGCTATGGCGGAGGCTGCGTCAGGCCCTGATGCCACACGGCCGAAGGAGACACATGAACGCCTGAAGCGTAGTATGGAATGGCTCCGTGAGCGTCAGATTCTCAACGTAAAGGGAGATTGGGCGATCAATTGTCCCGATGTCCGGCCAGGTGGATGGGCTTTCCAGTACGAAAACGATTATTACCCTGATGTGGATGATACAGCAGTTGTAGGCATGCTGCTCAATCGCGAGGATCCTGAGGGTAATCGTGAAGCCATTTCCCGTGCCCGGGAATGGATTGTGGGCATGCAGAGCAGCAATGGCGGCTGGGGGGCCTTCGATATCGACAACGATCTCGAAGCATTGAATCATATTCCCTTTGCCGACCATGGGGCCTTGCTCGATCCTCCCACTGCCGATGTGTCTGCGCGCTGCGTGTCTTTTCTTTGTGAGCTTGGTTTTCCTGAAGACAGGCCAGTCATAGAACGTGGGCTTGCCTATCTGCGTCGTGAGCAGGAGCCTGAAGGATGCTGGTTCGGGCGCTGGGGTACGAATTATATCTATGGTACATGGTCTGCGCTTTGTGCCTTCAACATCGCAGGTGTGCCGCATGATGATCCGGCGGTGATGCGGGCAGTAGCCTGGCTTGAGGAAAAACAGCGCGAGGATGGCGGCTGGGGTGAGGATTGTGCGTCCTATGAAGGTGCTACCCCCGGCGAATATGACAAGAGCCTGCCAACACAGACGGCATGGGCTGTTCTGGGTCTGATGGCCGTAGGCCGTCGCGACAGCAAGGCTGTCCAGCGTGGAATTTCCTATCTCGTGTCGCAGCAGGATGAAAATGGCGAATGGCAGGAAAAACCCTATAATGCTGTTGGTTTTCCCAAGGTCTTCTATTTGCGCTATCATGGCTACAAGCAGTTTTTCCCGCTCATGGCGCTTTCGCGTTTCCGCAATCTGGGGCTGAGTAATTCGGGGCGAGTCGAGCGCGGTTTCTGATATGCTGGGTATTCTCGTCGGATTGAAAGCTGAAGCACGCCTGATAAGGCCGTGCTGCCCCGGACTTCCGGTGGCGATCAGCGGCGCTACGTCATCAGGAGCACAGGCAGGGGTCGACCGGTTGCTGGCAGCCGGTGCGACCAGTCTGCTCTCGTTCGGCTGTGCTGCTGGCCTGGCTCCTGATCTGGCGCCAGGCAGCATTATCATTCCTCAATGGGTGATGGTCCATGGCGCACGGATCAAAAGCGACTCGGCATTATCCAGAAAGTTCGGAGTTGGGCAGCCTGGGGTCCTGCATGGTGGCATGCTGCATAGCGATGGACTTGTCACGACAGCCGCTGAAAAGAACAGCCTTCATACCCAGACCGGCTGTCTGGCCCTGGATATGGAAAGTGGCTTCGTCGCAAAAGCGGGTCTGCCTTTTGCTGTTCTCAGGGTTGTGTGTGATGATTCAAAGCGTGATCTGCCCCCTGCGGCATGTGATGTTTTGGCTGAAGGACATATTTCACCTTTCAGACTCTTGCGTAGTCTGGTGCAGCAGCCTGGCCAGATTGGCGATCTGATGGCGTTGGGACGGGATGCCAGGACAGCGCGGGACAAAATGGCTGAATTCCTAAGACAGCTCTACTGATATTCCTGCGCTGGCCAATACATTGAATTACGGAAACGTAACGTGTGCTGACAAATACTTTCCCAGAAAATTAGATATAATGTAGCCGTGTTGCAAATAACCGGTAATAGCTAGGGCACAACATACAATTAAATTTTCGTAAATGAAAAATCTGTGTGATACCGGGGAAGTTTTGCATCACGCTCCCGGTATCACATGTACAATAATCTACAATACTATGTCAAAAAATAGGCAGAAATTTTTCTATGCTACTATTTATCAATTTCACTCATTTCTGAAAATTATTTTCCTGGTAAATGCCTTTTTTTATTGGTTCCTGTAAAATTGTCATAGCTCAAGAGACCTTGAATCCTGCTTCCCGAAGAAGCTGAAGAGGGCTGCGAATTTCAGCTGGCAGATTTCAGATATTTCTCGACCAGTCCGACAAAAAGTGCTGCACCCGGTAGGATATTCTCATCGTTAAAATCGAATCCACCATTATGCAGGGGGTTTCCGTTACATCCTTCGGTTCCATTGCCAATGAACCAGTAGCAGCCGTTGGGATGGGCATGAAGCATAAAAGCAAAATCCTCGCTGGCCATGAAGGGCGGACTGTCGTGACAATGATCGGCACCGACAATTTCGGCTGCTGTCTGACGCGCAAAATCGATTGCCTGAGCCCCGTTGACCAGAACAGGGCTGCCATTTTGATGATCAACAGTTGCCTGGCATCCGAAGGCTGACGCCGTACTGGTTGCAATTTCGTTGATACGAACGAGGACGAGCTTGCGTACATCATCGGCCATTGTTCTGATAGTCAGCAATAATTCACCCTGATCAGGGATGACATTGGCAGCTCGCCCGACATTCAGGGCACCGATTGTGACGACGGCCTGGGCAAAAGGGTCTACATTGCGTGAAACGATGCTTTGCAGTGCCATGACAAGCTGCGCACAGGCCACGACCGGATCTTTGGCCTTCTGGGGCATGGCACCGTGTCCGCCTTTCCCTGTCACGGTAATCTTTACCGTATCGGATGACGCCATGGCGGCGTCTTTGTGGAAGTAGAAATTTCCGGCAGCAAGACCTGGCATATTGTGCTGTGCAAAAAGAATGTCGCAGGGATATTTGTCGAACAGACCATCATCGATCATGCGGCTGCCACCGCAGAGGAGCTCTTCTGCTGGCTGGAAGATCAGATGCAATGTGCCATCGAACGGGCGTTTGGTAGCAAGATATTTGGCGGCGCAAACCAGCATCGTGGTATGGCCGTCATGACCGCACATATGAGAAATGCTTTCTTGCCCGCTCTGCCAGGGGAGGCCTGTTGTTTCGACAATAGGAAGTGCGTCCATCTCTGCCCGCAGGCCAATAACCTTCTGGCTTGTACCATTATGCAGCGTGGCGACGAGGCCGGTACCGCCGAAGCCCCGTTCGACTGTGTATCCCCATTCCTCCAGTTTGGACGCTATCAGATCGCTGGTCCGTTTTTCGGTAAAACCGAGTTCAGGATGAATATGCAGATCATGGCGAAAGGCTATGAACTCGTCTTTTAGCGGGGCGAGATCGTCGAGAAGCGATGACATAATGGCAAGCCTTTATTCTGTTCATGAAGGGATCCTGCCCGGAAACCCTTGCTTGCCTGTATCAACGATCTGAACTATTACTCCGTTACGCTCAAGGCCTTTCACAACAAGAAGATCAGGATAAATACTTCTGTATATTATCCTTGGCCGAGACCTGTGTGACTTACAAGGAAGAGGTAGAACAGGAATACGGCATCAAGCCCGAGAACCATGGGTGTGAGCCTGACAAACTGACGCGTGACCAGTAGCATGAGAGAATAGAAAAGCAGACCGAGCGCGAGACTGATCATGAAATTGCCAGTCAGCACAGCAATAAGCAGCATGAAGGCCGGCGTCAGGAGGGCTTCCTGTGAGCCATTGGCGGCTTGGCCCAGTGCGGTAAGCATCGACAGCCCGACCAGGATCAGTACGGGCGCTGTCGCTTCCGATGGAATCATCACAATGAGCGGCCATAACACCGATGATGCTGCGAAAAGCAAGGCTACGATCAGGGCGGTCAGGCCTGTGCGACCTCCGGCTTCCACACCGACCAGACTTTCAACATAGGCCGAGACTGTGCTTGTTCCCAGAGCCGAACCGATAATGCTGGCTGAACCATCAGCAGCAAAGGCAGCACGTCCCAGCAGGGTGCTACCATCCGGTCTGGTAAGGCGAGCGCGATTGGCGACGCTGTACATCGTGCCGGTAGCGTCAAAGAAATCGCTGATCAGGAAATAGAGTGTAATCGGTAGCAGCACTTCAAGATGAGAGAAGAAATCTCCGAAATTGAATGGAAAGAGCAGATGGGTAGGGTAGTGCGGCCATTCAAGAAGATGTTCCGGGAGGCTGGCCACCGGATGACCGTTCTTGTGAACAAAAAGGCTGGCCAGTGTGACGGCAAGAATGGCGATCAACATGCCGGCCGGAATGCGCAGCACGATCAGCACGCCTGCCAGGAACAGACCGAACAGGGTAAGAAGCACGGAAGGATCATTCAGACTGCCGAAATGGAAGCCGTCAGGCGAGGCAACGGCAAGACCCCCTGTGATCATGCCAAGTCGTGCGATGAAAATGCCGATTGCCACCTGAATGCCGAGAACGATTGGCTCAGGAAAGGCCTGAATGATCTTGTGTCGCAGTTTCGTGACCGAGAGAGCGGTAAAGGCAACGCCGCCCAACAGGACGATAGTGAATGCCGTACGCACATCAACATGCATTTCGTTGACGACAACCTGAGCAAAGATTGCATTGCTGCTCATGGCTGGAGCCAAAGCGATGGGCATATTGGCAAAAAGCGCCATAAGCAGGGTACCGCAGATGGCGGCAGCAATCGTCGTCATGATCATGTCATGCGAGGCCAGACCTGCTTTGGCCATGATGGCCGGATTGACTGCCATGATATAGGCCATTGCCCCGAAGGTAGTGAGACCAGCCAGAACTTCGCGCTGGACCGTTGAGCCTCTCTGACCAATCTTGAAACGGCGATCCAGCCAGGAGGAGAGAAGAGGAGAAGTCACTATTTGCGGGCTCCGGGCAGGAAAGGGGCGTGGCGTCCTTCTAGGAGTGGACGGGCTGGGCCCACAAGGCCTTTGAAGCCCTGTAGCGTTACTGGATTGCGCGGTAGGTGTCGCGCAGTCCGCCCTGAAGGGGGGTCAATGAACCGTCATTATTTTCGGGCAGCAAGCCAAGAAGCATCATGAGCAAGGGATAGACATCGACATTATCGATGGGTTGCAGGGTTTTGTGGGACAGAAAGGCTGGTCCGGATGCAATGAAAGTGGCCATCATATCAGGCGCAGCCATATCGTATCCATGACCGCCGGCTGAAATATGCTCATGGGGATCGCGTGCAAGAGTCCAGCCGGTTTCAGCAAGGCAGAGCCACGCCGGGACACGAGGATTGCTGCCGTAATGCAATCTTTCGGGGATACGGGCTTTGGGCCAGCAGGTCACATGATCATGCGGGATCGAGAGCGCGCGGGCAAGGTCGCGCTCATGACCCGGAACAGGATTGATGCCGGCATAAGGACCTGACGTCACGACTTCCATCGACTTGGCGGGTGCAAGGCTGGTGAGCGGGATAATGCGCTGAGGGCTGAGTGTCGTCATGCCATGATCGGAGACAACGAGGATATTGGCGGCGATATGGTGCAGGGAGAGCCCGTTTATCAGCCTTGCCAGAGCAGTATCGATCTCGCGGGCTGCTGCTCGTGTCTCAGGAGCAAAAGGGCCATATTTATGGCCGGCATGATCGACTCCGTCGAAATAAAGCAGAGAAAGGGCGGGCCGTTTTTCTGGAGGACGTTCAAACCAGGAAAGAACCGTGTCGACGCGCTGGGTCGGTGTGCGTTTGGGGTCGAAATGATACCAGATTTCGGGTCGTGTATTCAGGATAGGTACGTCGGAACCAGGCCAGAACATGACTGCAGTCATGAGACCGTGCATCTGGGCCGTCACCCATGCTGGCGTTCCGTTGTCCCACCAACGAGGGTCATCAAGGCCGGTTTTCCTGCTTACACTGAAGACTTCGCCCGCAATATCGGGGTCGATCATCGTGTTGCCGATCACGCCATGATGGTCTGGCCTTAATCCGGTGACCAGCGTGTAATGGTTGGGGAAAGTGATGGACGGGAAGGAGGGGCGCATTGGTGCAGAAATGCCCTGTTCGGCCAGTGCGTCCAGGGTTGGCGTATCCCCACGATACAGGGAGTCCGGCCTGAAGCCATCAATAGAGATCATGATGACAGGGGGAAGGCCCGAGGCCGTTTCGGCTCTGGGGGTGACGGGTGCAGTTTCGCAACCGGTCAGACATAGGATCAGGATCAGAAGGAAGGAAAAGCGCGCCATCCGTGCAGACTGGCAGGATGGCGCTCCGGGATCAATCGTCTTGATACGCTTCGGTTTTGTAAGATCAGTTGTGCTTCAGACGCTGTTGCCAGACAGAATGGACTTCCTTGCGACTGAGAGGTTTCTGCGAAACTGTCTTGCCATGGTGCGCGGGCTGTGCAGTTGCAGCTCCACTGCCAGTTGTGCTGCCGGGCTTGATGCCTGCGGCGGGAGCGTTATTGGCCTGGGCAAGAGCATCTTCACAGGCGCTGCCCTTGCCAACACCGAACTGGATGGTTGGAAGCAGAACCGCTGGAGGAAAGGCGATGGCAAGCCCGGCAGTTGCTGCGGCGCGGCCTATGATTTCTGCACCTGGCATGATGGTCGGGCTCTTAAGCGGACCAGTGATATTTACGCGACCGGGCAGTGAAAGCACGTTGAACGAGGTCGAACGTGTCGTGACATGATAGTCGAGTGTCTCGTTTTTCAGGTTGACGCTGCCGCCGCCGAGGGTGCGGGTATTATTGGTCATGAGCAGCAGAGAGTTCGTGCTGAGAATGCCCTGACGCAGAGGCATGTCGGCAATGAAGCATTTCAGATCCGAGCGATCCGGAATACCCAGCGCCGAGAGAATGGCACTGCCAATCTTGAGCCCGATGAGATCAGGCAGCAGTGCCGAAACATCTCCCCCGTGATCGACCACCAGCGTGACACCACCATTACCGTTCCCAAGCAGGGAGGCAATGGAATTGCCTGTTGCGGCAAGCGTAATATGGCCACCCAGAGTGCCACTGCCCTTGAAGGTCTCTGTTGCCTTCATCAGGCGCTGGATCGACAGGCGTGACACGTCGACCTTGAAATGGGTCTTGAACTGACCGTTCTGTGCCGGGTCGAGTGCTCCGGACAAGCCCAGTGTGCCGTTGCCGACAGCGAAATTGAGCTTGTTGATGGCAATGGCACCATCCTGAACCGTGATATCTGCAAGGATGTTATCTAGTGGCATATCCTTGTTTTCGATGCGGTCGCCCTTGTAAACGAGATGGGCATTGACAGCATTGAGTTTCGGCACATTGATCGGCTGGGAGGGAAGGATACGATCGCTTGTGGCGGTCTTCTTGCTTTCTTCATGGCCGGGTTTGGCGCCGATAAAGCCGCCGAGATCCTTCAGGTCGACATGATGGGAATACAGATTGGCGTCTACCGTGATCGGTTTTGTCTGCGGATCAACGGCGATCGTGCCGCCAATATCAGACGAACCCATTTTGCCTGAGAAATTGCTGAAACGGATATGGGCGCTTGTATAGTCGAGCTTGCCTGACACGCTGTAGGACGGCGTCTGCGGAATGGGAATTCCTGTCAGGGCATAGAGGAGTGACATATCCGGTCCAGCGAAATGCAGGACCAGCTTCGTACCCTTGAAATGCAGGGGATCGTCGATCGCACCCCGCAATGTGACATAGGTCGGACCATTTTCTAGGCGGGCATCGATCGGATAAGGGCGCGTGGAGTTGGTAAGGGTCAGTAACGAGCCGCCGACAATATGTCCGCTGATTGGTGCCTGGGCATAACGACCCTTGAGGTCGATCACGATGCTGCCATCCTGTTCGCCCTTGGGTGGGGTGGTGTGCATCAGGACATGCATGTCGGTTTTAAGCTTCGCCATCGCAATACGGATGTCGCCATTCGTAATGACTACATCACCGATCCTGGGGAGTGCGATGGGCTGTGTGCTGGATTGTGGTGCAGGCTTCGCATCGGGGTCTGTGAAGGCGTAATTGTTTTTGCCATTGGCCAGCGCGACGATGTCCCCTTTGGGGGTATCAAGGGCAATCAGCGGGACTTCCAGCCCCTTATGCGTGATATAGCGCCAGACATTGACCGAGACCGTCGCTTTCTTTGCGCTTGCGAACAGTTCCTTTTCTTTTTCAAAACCTTCCGGCTGGCGGATCTGAAGATCGTCCACCGAGACAGTTGTCGTGAAGCCGAGGCGTACGTGCAGATGCGCAATGCTAACGGGACGATGCAAGGCAGCGCTTGCCCGTCGATCAACCAGAGGAACGAACCAGTCCCAGTTCCAGAGCAGAATCAGCAGTACCAGAAAAAGCGCTATACCGCCTGCGACAGCAGTCAGGACGCGGCGCACGGGACGCCTGGGCGGCGCTTTCGGTAAAGTTCCGTTTTCTGCCACGTTCGCTGCCTTTCTGCTGGGGTCTGCTCTGGGAGGTAGGCGGATTTCACCCGATCCCGCCAGCTCCGACAGAGGACAGGTTTTCGAGCGCCTTCCTGAAGGTCACTGTTCCTTGAATACGAGATTCTGCGAAAGGAGTTCCGTCAGGGCGCCGCAAGCCAGAGGGGAACAAGTCCGGCATAGCGTGTCCCAAGCGCGCTGCGCGCTTCAGGGTCAAGTTGCGCGATGGCGCAGGCAAGCGCATCGACCTGTGGGGTATGCATCAGATCGAGGCCGAGCACGAAATCACGCAGACTGTGACCTTTGCTGCGCAGGGCAAGATAGGAGCGCAGGGCTTCAGTATTTCTGTGATCCGGTTCGATTTCTCTGAGTTTTACAGGGAGTGTCTGTCCGGAATGCAGGCTGAGTGTACCGTCTTCCTGCTGTCCGATCCCAGTCCCATTCTCGGAGGTGACCAGATGGCAGAGAGCTGAGGAATCGGTGGTGATCCTTACCGGTAACCAACGGGTCAGGATCATGGTTTCGGGCGGTGGATTGTCACCGGCAGGCAGTATCAGAAATCCGGTTTGAGGATGATCCGGAGCGTGATCCTGAAGTTCCGCATTTTCGGTAACCAGAAAGACGGGGAGGTGGTCTGGCTCCATCGAACCGGAGGGGGCGAAATACAGACGCCCGGTCTGAGGGTTCTGGCTCAGGATTTCCCCTTTGGCATTCTCGATCAGGGTGTGATCAAGGCGGAGGGCTGTCGTGATGCTTCTGCGTTCTCGAACGGCAAAAACGCTATCAGGAAGAAAGCTGACGCTTAGCATGTCGATATCCTGACGCAGGCGCCAGAAAAGCCTCTCAAAACCGGCACGTGCGATACGTGCTGCATGATGTCTTGTTGCGGGCAGGAAACGGAGTGCCGAGAAGTCCTCTTCATCATTACGATTGAAGTGTGTCCAGAGATCAGGCGCAACAATTCCGGAGGGGAGGCGCGCAAGACGACGTGTGTAATGTACCCTGTTGCGTGCTACATAGTGCAGAATTCGTGCGCCTTCCCAGCTTGGGGCGGAAGTCTCATCGAAAGAAATCCCTGATGCTGCGACATGGCGAGACTCCCCGAGAGCAAAATTGCTGCCGTCAAGCTTGTGGTCCCGGACTATACCGGGACGGATGAACAGCTTGCCCATGACGTGATCGGGGAAATCAAGCGGCGCGCGACGCGTATAGGCAGCAATGGGCGCCAAGGCAGTGGGGACGACGTGATTGTTTGAACCGAAAATGGACCAGTGCAGTGTAATGGCATCGGCGTTTGCAAAGCGTTCGAGATAGGCGCCAACGGAGTTCTCATGCTCGAGATAGACATATTCGTCACTTTCGAGACAAATAATCCAGTCGAAACGCGAGCGACTGGCCTCAATGGCCTGACCGAAGGCCTCTGAGCGACGCTCAGCAAAACTACGGCCTTCATCAGCTGAGGCGCGTTGAACTTCTATCGGGTAGAGTCCTGCGGCGCAGTGAATGATTTCCCAGGTGCCATCGGTCGAATGATCGTCGATAATGATGAGGGCGTCGAAGCCGAGAGCGATGTGATAGGCTATCCACCAACCGATGTCGTCTGCATCATTCTGGACGAAGAGTACGGCGGCGGCAGAGGCCATATCGGGCAATTCCTTTTTGTTTTTGCTTTCGCCAGGGATCATTACCAGGGAGTCAGGTGCCGGATCAGTCCATCTTGAGAGCGGCGAGGAAGGCACTCTGGGGAATTTCAACCTTACCGAACTGACGCATGCGCTTTTTGCCTTCTTTCTGTTTTTCCAGAAGCTTGCGTTTGCGTGAGATGTCACCACCATAGCATTTGGCTGTGACATCTTTCGAGAGGGCACCCAGTGTTTCTCGCGCAATGATGCGTGAGCCTATAGAAGCCTGAATGGCGATCTTGAAAAGCTGGCGGGGAATCAGATCCTTGAGCTTGCCGCAAATAGCACGGCCGCGTGTTTCTGCCACGGTACGATGGGCCACGAAGGCGAGTGCATCGACGGGCTCCTGATTGACCAGAATGGAGATGCGTACGAGGTCACTCTCTTCATAACCGTCGATCTGGTAGTCGAAGCTGGCATAGCCGCGTGTCAGTGATTTGAGGCGGTCATAGAAATCGAATACAACCTCATTGAGGGGCAGGCGGTAGACAGCCATGGCGCGGTTGCCGACATAGGTCAGATCCATCTGGATACCGCGACGTTCGCTGCAAAGGGTCAGCACGCTCCCGAGATACTCGTCCTGAACCAGAATGGTCGCCTTGATCCACGGCTCCTCGATCTTCTCGATCTTGCCGGGGTCGGGCATGTCGGCAGGATTATGCAGATCTTCCTGCGTGCCGTTGGTCAGGTGCATCTTGTAGACGACGGACGGGGCGGTCGCGATCAGATCGAGATTGAACTCGCGCGACAGACGCTCCTGGATAATCTCCAGATGCAGCAGGCCGAGGAAGCCACAGCGAAAGCCAAAGCCGAGGGCCGCCGAGGTTTCTGCCTCGAAATGGAACGAGGCATCGTTGAGGCGCAGCTTGGCGAGCGAATCGCGCAGCTTTTCGAAATCATCGGCATCAATCGGGAAGAGGCCGCACCACACCACAGGAATGGAGGGTTTGAACCCGGCCAGAGGCTTGTCGGCGGGTGTACGATCAAGAGTGACGGTATCGCCCACAGCCACATCTGCTACGGTCTTGATGGCGGCGTTGATATAGCCCATCTCGCCCGGACCGAGGGTCTCTACCGCTGTCATCTTGGGCAGGAACACACCAACCTGATCGACATGATAGGTTGAACCTGCCTGCATCATGCGGATCTTGTCGCCACGTTTGAGCGTGCCTTCCATGATGCGCACGAGAATGATGACGCCAAGATAGGGGTCGTACCAGCTGTCGACGAGCAGAGCCTGTAGGGGCTTGTTGGGATCCCCTTTCGGCGGGGGCAGGCGTGTCACGAGGGCTTCGAGCACGCCTTCGATATTGAGTCCGGTCTTGGCCGAGACCTCAACGGCATCATCGGCCGGGATGCCAACCACTTCCTCGATCTGGGCGCGCACGCGCTCGACATCGGCGGCAGGGAGATCGACCTTGTTGAGAACTGGAACGATCTCGTGATTGGCGTCGATGGCCTGATAGACATTGGCGAGTGTCTGCGCCTCGACACCCTGTGAAGCATCGACGACCAGAATCGACCCTTCGCAGGCGGCAAGGCTGCGGCTGACTTCATAGGCAAAATCGACATGGCCCGGCGTGTCCATGAGGTTCAGGATATAGGTTTTGCCATCCTTGGCCGGGTAGGTCAGGCGCACGGTCTGCGCCTTGATGGTGATGCCGCGCTCCTGCTCCAGCTCCATATTGTCCAGAACCTGCTCTTTCATCTCACGGGCTGTGAGCGCACCGCAGGCCTGGATCAACCGGTCAGCCAGCGTGGACTTTCCGTGGTCGATATGCGCGATGATCGAGAAATTGCGGATCTGGGAGAGGGGCGTGCCGGTCATGGCGCGATACATAAGCGATTGCGCCGTTCTTGTCATTGGGGAGAAACCGGCAGGATGCGATTTCTCCCTGTCATTCTGCTGTTGCGTCTACGTGGCTGATCAGCGGTCGGTCAGGCGAAATTCGATGCGTCGGTTGCGGGCAAAGGCTGCTGCCGTATTGCCTTGATCGAGAGGCTGGTAATCGGAAAAGCCGGTTGCTGCGAGGTGATGCGGGTCGATACCCTCCTTGACCAGCACCTTGACCACAGTGATGGCGCGCGCGCTTGACAGCTCCCAGTTGCTCGGAAAGGCGGTATGGATCGGCTGCCTGTCGGCATGGCCGTCAATACGCAGGATCCAGGGGATATCCTTCGGAATCTGGTTTGAGACCTGCTTGAAGGTATGGGCCAGAGCGGCGATCTCCTTCTCGCCTTCCGGCGTCAGGTCGGCGCTGCCTTGCGGAAAGAGAATGGAACTCTGGAAGACGAATCGGTCGCCGACTATCTCCACGCCTTTCTGGTTCTTCAGCACATCCTGCAGACGGCCGAAGAACTCCGAGCGATACCGCTTGAGCTGGTTGACCCTGTCGGCGAGCGCCACGTTGAGCTTGTTACCCAGATCGGTGATCTGCTGGTCACGTGCAGTGACATCCTTTTTGGCGATGTCCAGCGCCTGACCGATGGCGAGAAGCTGCTGATTGAGCTGTTCGAGCTGCGACTTCAGCTGGGCGATGCTGGCCTGATCGGATTGTGTGGCCTGACCGGCTGCGGCCAGAGCCTGTTCCTTTTCAGCAATGGTGCCGTTCAGTGTGGCGAGTTGCTGGGTCAGGACATCGGACTGACGTCTGGCGCTGTCACGATCGGTGGTCAGGCTTGCTACCATCGCGTTGAGCTGGGTGTTCTTGTCTTCTGTCATTGAGAGCGTGTGCTGCAACGCAGCCAGTTGCTGACGCAGCTCGTCCAGCGAATGGGTACGCTTGCTGAGCGCCACGGACAGGAATTGCTGGCCGAGAACAAAGACCAGCAACACGAAGGTCACCACCATCAGCAGGGTGGAGAGCGCATCCACATAACCGGGCCAGGCATTGAGTTCCCCACCATGGGAACTGCGTCGGGAGCGTCGTGCCATGAAAGCCGCCTTGCCTTACTGTGCTGCCGGAGGAACGGCAGCAGCGCCATTGGGACTGGTTGCGGCAATGGTTCGGGCCAGAACACGCAGATCGTTGCGAATCTCACCAGCCATCTGGGCGCGGCCGCTGTGAAGCTCGTCGATCAGACGAACGATATGTCCTTCAATCCGGCTGAATTGCTCACGGCTGTCTTTCGCATCATTGAAAGCGGCTGTTCCGGGAGTTGCGGCCTCGCCGACATGTTTGAGGAACGGGCCGAGCAGGGCCTGACCTTCGGCAACGCGGTTCATCATTTTCTGGTTGGACTGGAGCAGATCCGTCATGGCCTTGAGACGCTCCTGCAGGCCGTCCATGACCTGAAGCTGCTGCATCCGGCTTTCTTCGCTGCGCGAGACGACATTCTGCAGCGTTTCAAGATTTTCAGCCGTCTGTTCCAGCAGGGCCTGGACATAGGCAGGGACAGAGGCGTCGCCTCCTTCAATCAGCGCGCCGCCCTGCTTGGTAATACCGACCAGCCATTCCTCGACTTCGTTAAAGAAGCGGTTCTGTGCCTGACCGGCGTTGAGATCGAGAAAGCCGAGGATCAGCGCGCCCGCAAGACCGAACATGGAGCCGGAGAAAGCCGTGGACATGCCCTTGAGTGGTTCGGCGAGACCTGTTTTGAGCTGGCCGAACATGGCATCGAGATTGCCGTCGCCGACGCTCATGCCTCCGATGACGCCTGCAATGGAACTGACTGTCAGAAGAAGGCCGTAGAATGTGCCGAGCAGGCCGAGATAGATCAGCAGACTGGTCATATAGCGCGAGATGTCACGTGATTCGTCCAGGCGGCCTGACAGGCTGTCGAGCGTGGCCTGAGCCGATTGATGCGACAAGCTCAGCCGCCCCGTCGAGGTGCGCGCTGCCAGATTGCGCGCCAGTGCACCAAGCAGGCGTGGTGGCGCAGGCTGGGCGAGGCCAGTGCGGTTGACCCGTAACTGATCAACCCATTTCACCTCGGGCATCAGGCGCAGGACGGTACGCAGATTCCAGAGAATGCCAATGACCAGCACGCCCAGAATCAGTCCGTCGAGTGCCGGGTTCGCAAAGAAGGCGGCATAGAGCGTCTTGCTCAGCAGAGCGGCGACAGCTGCCACGAGAATCAGGAAGATTCCCATGCGCAGAAGATAGAGCGTTGGGCGGGTCATGGCGTGGAGGTCCTCGGGGCAGTTCCGAACTGGGCTTCCGAAGTCGGTGCAGCAATGCTGCCTTCGGCGATGATGTCGAGACGATCAGGCGGGTTGGCGTCTGCGGCGGCAAGGCCGGTAGCGCGCGGATAGATGCGCGTCGTGGCAATGCCCTCGCGTATCAGAAGTGAGCGCACGGCAAGAGCGCGCGCCAGAGCAATGCGTCGTGGGGTGGACAGATCTTCGGTCGAGCCGCTGGCCGAGGCCCAGAGTGTGACACGAAGTGTCGGCTGTTGTGCGAGTTTTCTGGCTTCTTCCCTGATCGCATCGATCATGGGTTGCGTCATGCCGCTGCTATTGGCGGCAAAAACGATGCGCAATCCATTGGGGCGTTGCTCGATTTCGCCCTTGGCTGCAGGGTCGGGCTTGATATCTTCAGGGGGAACCGGGAGATGGGTCGGCACTTTTACGCCGGGAGGCGGAATGACGACGGGGTGCGGCGGCTGCGCCGGCACATCGGGCGGGAGGCCGACGCGCTGTGCTGCCGGGGCACGAGCTGAGGGAGGGGATGCTTTCCTGTCGCCGGGTGTTGCCGGAGGCTTGTCGCTCACTGCCTGTTTCTTGGCAGATTCATGCGATTGAGCATGGGCTGCCTTCTCGGCGTGAGTTTTGCCGGCTGGCGTTTTCTTTACAGATTCAGGCTTGTGCGGCGTTGCGACAGGCAGCGCATCGTCGTTTGAGGTGACCTGTGCCGCTGCGGGCAGGGAGGTCAGCAGGACGGCCGGAAGACCGGCCGAGCACAGGAGGGAGAGAAGGATCGGCCGTTTCATGACCGGGCGATCCTAATCGTGCTGGCCCTGCTCGGGCAATGGGGAATGACGCGCTGCGGCTTCGGGTTCCCTGGATGTGCAGTTTTTTTTGCAACAGGCCGTGCCGGGCGCAAGGCCTGTCGTTCAGGAGAAAGGGTATTTCAGGCTTTGCGGGTCAGGGCGTCGAGGACGATCTTGCGGATCTGTCCATGCAAATTGCCGTTTCCTGCAATGAGCGTGACGTCATTGTCGAGGTCGGTGATTTCCAGTCCTTCCGGGTCAGTCACATAGCCGCCAGCTTCTCGCACGATCAGAAGGCCGGCAGCGCAATCCCACGGTTTGAGGCCGATTTCCCAGAACGCTTCGTAACGGCCTGCTGCCACCCAGGCGAGGTCGAGTGCTGCTGCGCCAAAGCGCCGGAAGCCTGCCACGTGTGGCATGAGCGCAGCCAGTGTGCGACCGAAGGGTAAACGGTGATCCGTCGGTGTTTTGGCAAAGGGAATACCGGTGGCGATAAGGGATTCGGAGAGGTCACGACGGGCGGAAACGCGGATGCGACGCTCGTTGAGGAAGGCACCGACGCCCTTCTCGGCCCAGAACATCTCGTTTGCGGCCGGGTTATAGACCATCGCTGCGGCAATTTCGGTCGAGCCGTCGGGGTGACGGCGCTGGAGCGCGATCGAAATGGCCCACTGCGGAATGCCGTGCAGGAAGTTCGATGTGCCGTCGAGCGGATCGACGATCCAGCGCCAGGTCCAGTTATCGCCACCCGAACTGCCGCTTTCTTCCATCAGGAAGGCATAACCGGGGCGTGCGCGCGCCAGTTCATCACGGATTGTCTGTTCGGCACGCAGATCGGCCTGCGAGACGAAGTCGCCCGGCCCCTTGATGCTGACCTGAAGCTGCTCGACTTCCGCGAAATCGCGCAGGAGGCGTTTGGCTGCCTTTTGCGCAGCATTCTGCATGACGGTCATATGCGGCGAGAGGCGCATGGCGATAATCCTGATGAAAGATTTTGAAAGAGCAGGGGTAGTCGGTCGAAACGGAACCGTGTTGCGCCGGTTCCGTGAAGGGGCGCGAGGGTCAACCTCATGCGCCCCGACAGGCAAGATTACTTGGCGCGCTCGACATAGGAAGCGTCATCCGTGCGGACAACGACGCGCTCGCCAGCCTCAATGAAGGGCGGCACCATGGTCTTGACGCCATTGGACAGCATGGCGGGCTTGTAGGACGAGCTTGCCGTCTGGCCCTTGACCACCGGGTCGGCTTCGGTGATTTCAAGCGTCACGTGCGGCGGCAGCGAAACACCGACAGGGTCGCTTTCCACCAGCTTCACGCTCAGGGCCATATTGTCCTGCAGGAAGGGCAGCTGGTCACCGAAGATATCCTTGTGCAGCATGACCTGCTCGAAGGTTTCCGGATCCATCAGGACGATGTTGTCGCCGTCCGTGTAGGAATAGTTGTAGTCCTTGTCTTCCGTCATCAGGCGTTCGACGGTGTCAGCCGTACGCCAGCGTTCGTTGGTCTTGTTGCCCGTGGTGAGGTCGCGCATTTCAACCTGAATGAACGCACCGCCCTTGCCCGGCGTGATGATCTGCTGCTTGAGAACCGTCCAGCGACGACCGTCATGCTCAATAACCTGTCCGGCGCGAATCAGGTTTGCCTGCTGCTTCATGGAAGAAAGATCCCGGGAATCGTGA
>Ga0157360_1000027_pt1 | contig 91572 bp, 73 predicted proteins | sample AttlaeALBM1_FD_111483 | JGI IMG/M metagenome (GOLD analysis project Ga0157360, IMG submission 111483) | Fungus gardens microbial communities from leaf cutter ant in Ribeirão Preto, State of São Paulo, Brazil - Atta laevigata ALBM1 | ecosystem: Host-associated > Fungi > Mycelium > Unclassified ...
ATGTTCGGCCAACTCAAGGACTGGAGGCGCGTCGCCAAACGCTACGACAGATGCCCGACCGTCTTCTTCTCAGCCGTCTACCTCGCCGCTACCGTCATGTTCCGGCTATGTGTCCTGAGCCTAGGGCAATCTAACCTTGCCAAGTTCAACCGAACTTTATCAAATAATAAATAAATATTATTACTAATATTGAATATAATTATTTAGTATTGGTAATAATACTAATAATTTACAATGTCATATTTATAGTTAGTGATATGTTTGCTCTAATCTTGGATCATCCTGTCAGCTTATGGTTATTGTAGGTATTGATCTGGATCATTCCCGGTCCGAATAGATCGCAGATCCCTATGTAACCCAACATTATATTTCACAGAAGCATTGTGTGTTTTTCAAGACCAAAAAAATCTTCTTGGGCCAGTCGGTACCTTAAATGATTTGTCTGATAAAATAATCTTTTTGTATTTCCGTTTTGTGAAAGTTTTGTGATATAAAATTTTCAAAGATCTGCCAATCCCACAGTTAAAGGATATTGCTGAATGGTTACAGTTGTTACTTATGGTACCTTTGATCTTTTCCATGTAGGTCACGTTCGCCTACTTAAGCGAGCGAAAATGCTCGGGGACCGCCTTTTGGTGGGAGTATCAACTGATGAGTTCAATAAAAAGAAAAATAAAAAATCTGTGAATTCATTTGAGGAACGCTGTGAAATACTTTCGTCTTGTCAGTACGTTGATGGTACCTTTCCGGAAACAGATTGGGAACAAAAAAGAATTGATATAACTAAGTATAATATTAATATTTTTACTATGGGTGATGACTGGGTAGGTGAGTTTGATTTTCTTGCAGATATATGTCAAGTTATGTATTTGCCTAGAACAGAAGGAATATCGACAACCTTTTTGAAAAACAACATTGCGACAAACTTTTCATATTCTATCGAGAATTCTTTCCATGAAAAAGCAATAGAAAAAGTAATAGCAAATTATTAATTTTATTTCGAGAGATTATCATGAAAAAAAATTCTGATTCTATTGACCTTATATTCTTCGCTGCGGAAGAGAAAGATCTCATGAGCCTTCGCCCCATCTGGGAAGAGGCTCGCATAATAAAAAATGATGCCCAATTAATTTTGATCTCCAAAGAAAGTAAAGATTGCGTAAAAGAATTAGAAACACTAATTACCTCTAAATTTCCTGTAATAGTGTGTGCATCTCCGGGTAGAAGTGTAGAGATGTTAAATATTATTCGCCCACGCTGGAGCTATATTCTTATAGGAGTAGAGCACGGTATATCTCCATTCAAATCGTTTACTCATAGTGAAGCATTTCTTGCGTATGATTATTATTTCGCTCCAAGCCTAATGTGGCTTGAGCGTCTTCAGCGCCTCTATCCCGAAGAAAAATTAAAATTTCGTCTTGGTGATTATCCTAAGGCAAGAGAATTTCAGAGTATTAAGAATGACACATCAGATGATATTGTCGATCTGAATATTGTTGTTATTTTCTCCTGGGGCCTACGCAGAGAGGCAATAATCACTCTTCCTGATATGGAAAACATAACTTACCTTCTGCATCCATCTCAGACCGAACTTAATATTGATAATTTTTTTAATAAATCAAAGATAATAAAGTCCAGTGATGTCGTAACAAAAGAGATTTTGGGTAATGCGAATCTGGTTTTCGGAGATTTGTCATCTCTAACATTCGAAATTGCACCTCACAGAAAAACATACTTGTTTATTGAACGTGAATTTTATATCGAAAATTATGATATATCTAATGATATCATGGATCGAAATTCAGAAAATTTTGGAAAAGCTCCAGCATCTGATTACCAAATTGATCAAGCATTTGTAGTAAGTAAAGAAGATCTTATCAGATCTTTGGAAAATGGAGCTCCACCAGAAAACAATCGACCACTCGATCAGGAAACAAAATTGCTTCCTGCAATAAATAAAGATAGCAATAAAAAAAGTTCTTCATCTATAGTTGATATAGTCAGAGAAAATGAGGAAAAATTGAAAGGGTCTTCAATTCAAGACTACCGGGTTTCTAGCATAACGTTTATACATGATGCATATCAAAAAATACTTGGAAGAGCTCCAGATCCAGGGGGAATCAAGCATTACGTGGAATTTTTGTCAAAGACGAATCAGCCTCTTCTTGTAGCAGCACTAAGTATTATGTTGGATCTGGCAAAGAGCAAGGAAGCAAAGCAGTATGGAGAAATATTAGATAGAACATGGCCTATCATTGACTTTAGCCCATTCAACTCGCGTTAAATATTAACCCCTTCATCACTGACATTAATAAGAAACCTTGACATTGTGATTTACAGGATGCCGAACCGGGAGGGAGGCATCCGAATGGGCGGGGCATTAGTGTTGCGTGAGGATTACGATGCGGCGGTACTGCGTGCTCTGGCTCTGGCACCGATCTAGGATGGTGCTTCACGCGGAGACGCGGTACGACTGGCTGGGACAGATCGGCAGATTGTGCGGGACTAGGTGGTGCGTTTTAACGCCGAGGGCCCTGATGGCGTGCGGGATCATCATGGGGCGGTGTCGTTACCCGCCTGACATAAGCCATGTTGGAAGCCCTGATGCGCCCGATCGAGGACGACCCGATCGCTGCCGTGCATGGTGCGCTGGCGGCGGGCTGATCTGGGGCAATGGCTTTATGAGGAATTCGGCGTCTTTCTTTCGCGCAGCCAGCTGAGCGCTGTTATCCGGGGCCTCGATTTCCGCCTTCTGACGGGACGTCCCCGGCACCATGCCTAGGATCCCGAGGCCTAGAACTTTTTTAAAAGCTTCCCCGACGTCATAGCCGGGATGCCGGGCCCGGCGTCCCGGCAAGGCCATCGAACTCTGGTGGGGTGACGAGGCGAGGATCGGTCAGAAAACGAAGCTGACGCGTCGCTGGGCCAGATGCGGCACCCGTCCATGCGCGCCTGCTGATCAGCGCACACGTTCGGCCTAGATTTTCCGAGTGATCTGTCCGGCGCTGGGCACATGGGCTTTAACAAACAGGAGTTGGTATAACGACGGTATGAAGACAGGCATCATTCCCTCGGTCGTTATGTGATGATGCGCGTTACCGGTAATACGGACAATCTTGAATCGCCATCCCTTTATCTTTATCGCGACTGGCTGCCGGAAAGCGGCGAAGAGCTCCGGGATTTTCCGCTGTACTGTCAGAGGATCAAATTTTTTCCGGATGTTCCAGAACACGAAGCTGTACTGGATCTTTTTCTGCCATTGGTGTAGTAGAATATTATAAAAATTTTATGTATTCTAATATATTATTTACAAGCCAGTATATTTTCAAGGATAACTTTGCTTTTTCTTATGCCTCAATGAGTATTGCGTCGGGACCGCCAGCGATTGAGCAGCAGTGAATTACTCACGACCGAAACAGAGCTGAGCGCCATGGCTCCGCCTGCAATAGCAGGACTGAGGAACCCGCAGGCAGCGAGGGGGATTGCGGCAAGATTGTAGCCGAAAGCAAAGAAAAGATTTTGTTTTATCTTTCTTACGGTTGCACGTGAGAGCGAAAGCGCATCCTGAATGGCACGCAAGTCCGAGCTCATCAGCACCAGATCAGCCGTTTCCATAGCGGCTGCTGATCCTGACCCTATCGCAATGCTGATATCAGCCGCAGCAAGCGCAGGTGCGTCATTGATCCCGTCACCTGTCATCCCGACTACCTGTCCGGGTCCACGCAATGCTTCTATGGCCGCGACCTTTCCCTCCGGGCGAAGTCTGGCAGAGACCTGATCGATACCTGCTTGTGACGCGATTGAATCGGCTGCTTCCTGACTGTCACCCGTAAGCATCACGGACCGGATATCCTGTTCGTGCAACCAGCTGATCATGGCCTTGGCTTCAGGGCGCATCTGGTCAGCAAGCGTAATTATCCCGAGAAAAACATCATTCCGTGCTACAAGAGCCTGTGTAACGGCTCCATGTAGTAGAGCGGCCTGATTCAGTCCGATGTTCTCCTCTCGCAGATAATCCTGCGTGCCGATAAGGTAGCGATCACTTCCCTGCCAGGCTTCAATTCCCTTGCCTGGCACAGCGCGGAAACGCTCCAGCTGTATTGAACGCCCTATATCTCGTGCCCTCGCTTCCTCAACGATCACCCGGCCAAGCGGATGTTCGGAATTTGCCTCCAATGCGGCAGCAATCGTCAGCAGTTCTTCGGTTGTCAGGCCAGAAGCTGGCACGATGTCACACACAGCTGGTGCGCCGAGTGTAATGGTACCTGTCTTGTCAAATGCCAGCACAGTCAGGCGGCAGGCTCTTTCCAGTGCTTCGGCGTTGCGGAAGAGAATGCCGGCAGAGGCCGCCTTGCCGGTACCCACCATGAGGGCGGTAGGTGTTGCGAGTCCGAGTGAACATGGGCAGGCAATAACAAGCACTGATATAGCGGAAACAAGGCTCCAGCCTGCACTGGCTGTTACATACCATCCGATCACGAAGGTCAGTAATGCGATAACGATGATGGCTGGAACGAAAATTGCCGATACTTGGTCAGCCAGCCTCTGTATCGGTGCCTTGGAACCCTGAGCCCGTGAAACCAGCGCCACGATACGCGCCAGCGCTGTTTCACTTCCTAGAGCGGTCGCACGAGCGCGTAATACACCTGTCGTATTCAGGGTTCCTGCATAGACTGTATCGCCTGTGCGACGAAATACGGGGGTGGCCTCACCAGTCAGCATGGATTCATTGATCTCGGTTTCGCCATCAATGACTTCACCATCGACCGGCACGACCTCACCGGGTTTAAGCAGAAACACATCTCCCGGTCTCAGCGAAGCAACCGGACAAATGACAATCTGCTCTCCTTCGACACGATTGGCTGTTTCCGGTCTGAGACCGAGTAGCGCCTCCAGACCAGAAGCCGCCTTACGCCGCGCGCGTTCTTCCAGCAGGCGCCCGACAGAGACCAGAAAGATAACAAAGGCACCGGCCTCAAAATAAACAGGCTGATCCAGATCAAAGAGCGTAACAAAAAGGCTGAAGCCATAGGCAATGCTCGTCCCGAGACAGACAAGCACGTTCATGTTGGCCGATCCCGTGCGCAAAGCATGCCATGCACTGCGATAGAAGTGACGAGCAGAGTAGAATTGTATGACCGAAGCGCAGAAACACTGTAACCAAAGCGGAACCAGAGCGTGTCTTCCGAAGGCCATGCCGGTCATCTCGACAACAAAAGGCAAGCAGAAAACAGCTGCCACGACGAGATCAATCTGTGCCCGACGATGCTCGGAGGGAGCCTTCAGGGTTTTCTGCTGCTCCTGCAGGAGCACCGCCGAGAAACCGGCCTTTTCAACTGACCTGATAAGATCTGAATCAGTGATTGTCCCGGACAGGCTCTGGATATGTGCCAGCCCGGTTGCCAGATTAACAGATGCTGTCACGCCGGGAAGACGGTTGAGTATTTTCTCGATACGCGTTGAACATGCGGCGCAGCTCATGCCGGTTATTTCAAGCGCAGTTTCGCGATGCGCCAGACCAAATCCGGTCTTTTCTACGATTTTCTCTATGGCAGCCAGATCGGGAGCATCCGAAGCTCGCCTGATGACGGCGCGCGACGAAGCGAAATTGACACTGGCTTCGAGGTCCGTCTGGCGATTGAGCATTTTCTCAAGTCTGGCTGCGCAAGCCGCACAGCTCATGCCCGTCACTTCTAGGTCGAGAATCTGGACAGACATGAGCCTCGGTTCCTGATATCCGTTAGATTGCGATACTATTGCAGGCTGAGATCTGTTTTCATCCGGAACTCCCAGCCCGGTGGCGTCTCAGCAGCGGACGACGTCGAAACCGGTTTCTTCGATGACTGTCTCGATCGCGCTTCTCGGTACCGGTTTCGTACCACAGGTTACATCGACCGCACCGGTCTCATGACTGGCACTGACGCTCTCCACGCCCGGAATTTCCGACAGGTTCTTTTGCAGCTTGCTGGAGCAGCCGCCACAGGACATACCTTCTACCTTGAAATGCAATACGTCACTCATGATGTTTTTCTCCACTGGCCCATGAGAGCCAATAGTTAGGCATCAAAGCTGTTGCAATCAACTCGCAGCTCTGAGACAGTGGGCAAATTTCACAACCATAAGGGGCTCATGCTGAGGTCGCGTCGTTATTTTGTGATCGTTCTTCTTGTGACGTTCTGCCTTGCTCTGCGCGGCGTTCTGCCCGCACAGGCAGCGCGTTCTGCATGCGATCACAATCATGCCGTCCCACAGCAAGTCAGTATGGTCGGTTCAAACTGTATGACGCATGAGAAGATACCTGTGCATCATACTACGCATGAGCATGGCTGTAGTGGCTGCCTGCCCTCGCCTTCCTGCCTTTCAGGCTTTGCAGCGCCCAATACCAGCGGACTTGCCACATCGTTTGCAAGTGTTCGCACGGGATTCGAAATAACGCGCAGCTTTGCCCTTGACGGATGTAGATCTCCCCCTGACCCGAGACCGCCCAGAAATTACCTGACGCTCTGACCTCCCATGGCCTCAGCATGTCTGCCAGGCCATGTCCTGTTCATCCGCTCAGGATCCGTTTTATGAATACACGTCCCCGCCATGGGGCCACACTCTCCCGCAGGCATTTTGTCACGGGATTGGGTGGCCTCGGCCTTGTGGCCTGCACCAAAGCAGAGCCAGATACCCGCCTTTCTTCCCTGGTAGAGGCTTCAGCCATACCACCCGTTGCGTCATCCCGTCATACGCTGACCATCGACACCCGTCCTTGGGTCATCGGTTCACGCGAGAGCAAGGGATATACTGTCAATGGCAGTGTCCCGGCGCCAACACTACGCTGGCGCGAAGGCGATGACATGATGATCGAGGTCATCAACAGGCTTGATACGCAGACATCAATTCACTGGCATGGCATTCGTCTGCCGGCTGATATGGATGGTGTGCCCGGCGTAAGCTTTGCCGGCATACCGGCAAAGGGCAGCTTTACCTATCGTTTCCCGCTTCGGCAGTCAGGGACCTACTGGTATCATAGCCATTCAGGGATGCAGGAAGCACAGGGGCTTTTCGGTGCGATTGTGATCGATCCCAGAGATGCCCCGACCCGCCCATACGACTGTGCTCGGGATTATGTCATGGTGCTGTCAGACTGGAGCGATGTCGCCCCGCATGACATCATAAGCAATCTCAAACAGCAGGACGATTATTATAATTTTCGCCAGCGCACTGTCGCATCGCTCTTTCATGAAGCCCGACAGAATGGCCTGGGCAATGCGATTGACAATCGGCTCATGTGGTCGCGTATGCGAATGTCTGCAACGGACATCTCTGATGTCAGCGGAGTGATCTACAGCTATCTGATCAATGGCCACTCACCCGATGCCAACTGGACGGCTCTTTTTTCACCAGGCGAAAAAATCCGCCTGAGGGTGATCAATGCCTCGGCCATGACATTGTTTGATTTTCGTATCCCGGGTTTGTCCTTCTCCATTATTGCAGCGGATGGTCAGGATGTAGAACCTGTTCCTGTCGACGAATTTCGCATTGCTCCGGCAGAAACCTATGATCTGATCGTACAACCAACAGAGGATCGGGCCTGGACAATTTTTGTGCAGGCTGAAGATCGTACCGGCTATGCGCGCGGCACACTCGCGCCGCGTAAGGGCATGACAGGGCCGATCCCACCCATGGATCCGCGTCCTGTGCGCAGTATGATCGACATGGGTATGGGCCGGATGGAAGCGCAAAGCCCTGGCATGAGCGGCATGAGCGGCATGAGCGGCATGAGCGGCATGAGCGGCATGACATCATCCCATTCCGCGCCGTCAACCCATGAAAACGGATCTTCTGCGTCTTCCCATCTCGTAGTTGAGGATCCAGGCCCACCTCCCAGAAATGTGGAGAACCAGAATGTCGCCCTGGATCCGGTCAACCGCCTGGCCGAGCCTGGAGATGGACTGGAAAACAATGGTCGCAGGGTTCTGACCTATGCCATGCTCCGCGCATTGAGCCCTGCACCTGACCAGCGGCCGCCGACGCGCGAAATTGTCCTGCATCTGACCGGCAACATGATGCGCTACATCTGGGGGTTCGACGCGAAAAAATTTTCGGAAGCCGATCCGATCCATCTGACACTCAATGAACGTGTCCGCATCACACTTATCAACGATACGATGATGGAACACCCCATTCATCTCCATGGTTTCTGGAGTGAGCTGGAAAACGGCCAGGGTGATCGCCGACCCAACAAGCATACGATCATCTCCCAGCCAGGCTCGAGACTGAGTTATCTCGTAACGGCAGACACACCCGGAATGTGGGCGTTTCACTGTCATCTGATCTACCATATGCATCTGGGCATGTTCAGAACGGTGGTGGTGTCATGAGCCGCCTGTCTCTGAAAACCCTAGTCATGGCACTTGCCTCTTTTTCCCTCTCCCAAGCCAAGGCCCAGACTGTCGCCACAACAGCTCACGGGACCATGCCAAGCTATATAGATGGCATCATGCCGGTCATGGATCAGGGCATATGGGTCCATGGTCTGCTCAACCAGTTTGAAGGGCGCGTGGCGGGAGCAAATTCCACCTTCCGATGGGATGGTGAAGCCTGGGTCGGAGGGGATTACAACCGGCTTTGGCTGCGTTCCGAGGGTAGCCTGACAAGGGGGCGCATGAGCGACGGTGTTCAAGAGTTTCTTTATAGTCGATCTGTCTCGACCTATTTCGACATTCAGGGTGGCGTACGCGTCGATCTCGATAGTGGACCAACCAGAACCTGGGGGGCATTCGGGATACAGGGGCTGGCCCTCTATCAGTTTGAAGTTCAGGCAACGGCTTATGTCAGTGATCGTGGACGATTTGCCGGTCGTTTTCAGGGATCTTACGATATACCGATTACGAACCGTCTGATCCTGCAGCCTCAGATAGAGCTTAATCTCTATTCGAAAGCCGACAGGCTCCGCGGAAATGGCGCCGGCTTATCCGAAATTGATGCCGGATTGAGGCTGCGTTACGAATTCTGGCGCAAATTTGCCCCCTATATCGCTCTTACATATGGGGGTGCGTTAGAACAGGCGCGCCGCTTTGCGCGTGAGCAGAATGAAAGCGCTGGTAATCTGCGCCTGACATTCGGAGTCAGAAGCTGGTTCTGAGAGGATGATTCGCTATCTGCTGCGGCGTGGGGATATATACCCACGCCCTGAGACACAAATGACGGAATTGCTCCCGTAATGCAGCGACATCTGAGTACTCGGTACTCCTGCCAGCGATTCTCGTACTCTCAGGCACTTTCGAATTTTCAGGCGTCCCCGGAAGACAAAATTTGTAAAAAAAATTATCACTAAAAATCGTCAACCTGTTACGATGCGACATTCTCATATAGTTAAAAACTATCAGGTTTCCATGTCTTCAGGGGTGTGAGACAATGGTATATTCGGTTTTGTACCAGCCAAAACCGTTAACATAATACAACAAATACCTAACGGGTTTTCGATTTATATAAATAATCAGTGTGACATTTGGTGTTGCGCAAAAATCACTCAAGCAAACCCAAATGGTGGGCCTGCAGCGTTAAATGTCAATCCCCTTGTCATAAAATGAAATATCGGTAGGACGAAGCTGATCAGCCCTCAAGGGCCAACTCTCAGACCAGAGAATGCGGACAAACATGCCTGTTTCAAGAAGTCGAGGGCTTCGTTCTCTCTGGGTCGCCGGAACGTTGCTGGGAAGCTGCTTTCTGGGGGCTCAGGCCTATGCCGAGGATGCAAGCCAGCAAACGAGTTCCAGTAACGAAACGGCGGCGACGCTTGATCCAACCGAAAAACAATCCCCGACAAACATTCAGCCGGGATCAGCCAAAGACAGTCCGGCCAGTTTGTTCGGTAGTCCTTATGATCGGTCCCAACCCACTCTGGGTACGGTACGTCATCCTTTCATTCCTGTCCCCGGGGACGAAGCCCTGCTTCCCAAAAGCTTTTCGGACTGGCTGAAGCAACCCACAATGACAGGTGACTGGGGAGGATTGCGTACGAAACTGCAGAATATGGGTATCACCCCTCAGGGTCATTATCTGCAGGATAGTGCCGGCAACCCAGTAGGTGGAAAAACCCAGGTTGTGCGGTATGCGCATGAGGTCGGTATCGGGGCAGACGTCAATTTCGCCCAGTTGACCGGCCATAATTACGGCATGCTCCATATTCTGCTGACAGAACGTGCTGGTCTGGGTATTGGTCAGAAGCTGTCTACTCTTAACAGCCCGCAGCAGATCTTCGGCTCTGGTGAGACGATCCGTTTTACCCGCCTCTCATGGGAAATGCAGTGGAACCGCTATGCGGATACCGAGATAGGCTGGATCAACACCGAAAACGATTTCGGTCAGTCCACCATGCACTGGGGCATGAGCCTTTACTGCCAGTTTGAGTCAAATGCGATCTGCGGTATGCCGCAGGCTCTGGCTAGCAATTCCGGCTATGGCTATTACCCGACCGCGCATCCGGGCGCCTTTCTCAAACTCTATCCCTTCGGCGACGAACGTATGCTGGTCTCAGCCGGCATCTATAACGTTGATCCGACCATTTCCAATACGGGTTACGCCTGGAAACTCGGGCTACACAATTCAACGGGTGCCTACCTGCCCTTCCAGGTCGGCTACCATTTTGGCGGCACTGACAGCGCCGGGCGATTGCCGACCAACGTCAAGTTCGGCGGGTACTGGGATACGTCCGAGGTCAAGAACGTCTACTCACAGCTTGCAGGGTTTGAGCTGCCCAACGCTGTGCTCGGCACATTACCCATCGAAAAAGTGCGTGGCCGTTACGGCGGGTGGTTCATGGCCGACCAGATGCTTCAGCGTGACAAAGGCGATTCATCGCGTTCCACAGTAGCGTTCCTCTCCTTCACATGGGGTGATCCACGCACGGCAATTGCGCCTTACTTCATCACCTGGGGTATTGTGCGCAAAGGGACATTCTGGAATCGTCCGAACGATACAATCAGCCTTGGTGGCAAATTCAATTTCGTAAACCCCAAACTCGGTTCCTATGTCAGTGCCTTGCAGGCACAGCAGGGGGGCGATACGGGCCTGCTGAAACCCAGCGGCGAACACGCTGGCGAACTCAATTACGGCTGGCGTCCCACACCCTGGCTGACCATCCGTCCCGGCCTTCAATATATCTGGCATCCAGGCGGTACCAACCGTTACAAGAATGCCTTGCTACTTGATCTGGAGACCGGGGTTACTTTCTGATTTTCTTCTTTCACGCGACAGATGCCCCCTTTCCTGAGGGGGTCTTCTCTGTGTCTGATTACGAAGATCAGTAATCAGAGTACTATGCGAAATCAGCACGTTCAGACCTGTTCAGAACCAGCCAGCGTTTCACAAAACTATCATCTTATTTGTGTATCTTTCCATTTCAGCGACCGATAGGTAAAGCCGGTCATCCAGATCTGTCGAGGTCACACAATGCAGCTTTCGCGTATTTTCGGTGCTCTTTCTCTCTCCCTGGCCTTGAGCTGCGGTGTATCGAACGCAGCCACCATCACCGGGGCGGGATCGAGCTTCGCCGCACCGATCTATGGCGCCTGGGGTGAGACGGCACAAAAGGCAATAGGTACGTCAGTCAATTACCAGAGTGTCGGCTCTGGTGCCGGACAGAATCAGGCAATAGCGCGCACAGTCGATTTCGGCGCATCTGACAAGCCTATGGAAGCAGCCAAGCTGGAGAGCAATAAGCTCTATCAGTTTCCTACGGTCATGGGTGGGATTGTTGTGATCGTGAATGTGCCCGGGATCGAGCCCGGAAAACTCAGACTTGACGGCCCGACCATCGCGGGTCTGTACGATGGCACGATCTCGACCTGGAACGACCCTCGTATCGCCGCACTGAATCCGGGCCTCAAGCTGCCTGATTCTGACGTTGCTCCAATCCACCGTGCCGATGCTTCCGGAACAAGCTTCGTATTTACCTCTTATCTTTCCAAGGTCTCCGATACATGGAAAGGCAAGTTCGGTGCCGGTACTTCCATTGCCTGGGCAGGCGGTGCCGGCGCCCGGGGCAATGATGGTGTTGCGGCCGGTGTAAAGGAATCTGAGGGGGGTATCGGCTATGTTGAATATGCCTATGCCAGCCGTAATCATCTGAATATGGCGCAGCTGCGGGATCATGATGGTGCCTTTATCAGCCCCAGCTCAGCCAGCTTTGCAGCCTCGGCAGCGCATGCCGATTGGACCCATGCCGATCATTATGCTGTTGACCTGCTTGATATCGCTGGCGCCAATGCATGGCCAATCATGAGTGCGACTTTCGTGCTCGTACCGACAGATCCGAAAGATCCTGCACAAGGCAAGGCCGTAAAGGATTTTTTTGGTTATGCGTTGAAGAATGGCAATCCTGATGCCGTAAAGCTTGATTACGTACCTCTACCTCAATCGGTAAAGGATGCCGTGATCAGTGGCTGGCCTAAAAACTGATTCTGTTCATAAAATCACATAATTTCCGGCGTTAACACTGACGGAAAGGGCGCTTGACGCGCCCTTTTGCGTTGCTTCAACCACGCCCAGTCTTATCAAACTCAGGGCATGCACGAAGCCGGTCCAGTTGCCTGACGAGATCAGGTAACGTGGCGGCCTCCATTTTTCGCATCAGATTGGCGCGTCGGACCTTTACCGTAATCTCGCTCAGATCGAGTTCTGCAGCGGTCTGTTTGTTGAGAAAGCCTTCCACCACGCGCAAGGCAACCGCTTTTTCTCCATCAGTCAGCCCCTCCCAGCGCCTCAGAAGAGAAGCGTTTTCCTGCCGGACTTTCAGCCGTGCCTCATCCTTGACCAGACCGCGGTTGATGGCATCAAGCAGATCAAGCTCGCGGAAAGGCTTGGTCAGAAACTCTATGGCACCATTCTTCATCGCCTCGACGCCCATAGCGATATCTCCGTGTCCGGTGATGAAGATCACTGGAGTCAGCATGTTCTGTTCTCTCAGGCGCCGGTGAAAATCCATCCCGGAGAGACCGGGCATCCTGATGTCGAGAATAAGGCAACAAGGACCATATGGTGCTGTGGCGCGCAAATAGGACTCCGCATCTGGAAAACATCTGACTTTATGACCTACTGACATAAGCAGATCTTCCAGTGCCTGACGGATCGACTCATCATCATCAATAATATCAACACAAGGGTACTGCCCCTGTATCTTGGGAAGGGGTGTCACGATTATCCCTCCTCTTTGCCTGACCGGCTCACTGAAGCCGGTATTCTGAAACAGAATGCTGTACCTTTCTTCTGGTCCTGCATGACCCAGATCTGCCCTTTATTCGCTTCAACGAGATTGCGGCTTATTGCAAGACCGATACCAGTCCCCTCTTCCTTGCTTGTCCAGAATGCTTCGAAAAGATGCGCAGCAAGACCTGGCGGTATACCCACACCATTATCTTCGATCCGACAGCAGGCATGACCTTCCTCCAGCCAGATGCGTGTCTCGATATGACCACCTGCCTGTTTGGTTGCAATGATTGCGTCAATTGCATTGGAAAGCAGATTGCCCGTGATCTGCTGGATCTGGACTGGATCAGCAAAGGCCATGACCGGATCATGCATCTCGACAAAACGATGGGTGATGCCATGCTGATCAAGTCGCCCGCGCAGCATCGCGAGCACTTCGCCGACAGCCTGCCCAAGCGAAAAACGTTGCGCTTCAGGAGTACCTCCCTTTGTAAGGGCACGCATACGGGACAGAATGGCAGCTGCGCGCGTTGCATCAGCATCAATCCGCGAAAGCGCATTGCGTGCACGCTCGAAATCGGGGGGTGAAAGGGAGAGCCATCTCTTGCAGGCCTGACTGCTCATCGTGACGGCAGCCAGAGGCTGATTGAGTTCATGTACGATGGACGTGGTCAGTCCACTCAGTGTCTGGGCGGTAGTAATGCGTGCCAGGCGCTCCTGTGTGCTCAGCGCGAGATCTTTGGCAAGAAGCATCCTGAATGAAAGAAAAGCCGTAATAACAATGGCAGCTGTACTCAAACCCAGATTGATCAAGCCACTTGGTATGTTTCCTCTGACGGTAAAGAAAAAACTCACGCCCGTGAGTGCAAGGCAGATAAGAGTAAGAAGGCCGATATAGCCGCGCCTTATGACCAGCGCGGCATAGAGAATGACAACCGTGTACAACACCGGCATTGCGACTTCATAATGGGTCAGCGTATCGGCTACGAAAATGGCAACAATGATCACCACAAGACAGAATGGATGAAAATAGCATGTAAAGCGGTGACCCTGCATGACGCCCTCTTCAGAAACTTGTTCCAAGACTGATGACCATCTGACGCGGTGCAGAACGTTGCATTGTCTGGTAATCTCCTGAGAACGGCGCACCATCGACATTCAGGTTGCCGATCATCTTGCTATTCATGAGATTGTAAACATCAAACCGTGCAGTGACAGGCGGTACCATGCCATGACGCTCGAATTTCCACGACGCAAAAGCGGTCATGTTCCAGTAATTCGGTCCCGTGATATCGTTGGTATAGGAGAACGGACGGTTGAGATAGACGATATTCGTCGCGCCCACTTCCAGATGCGATATATGGAACAGCGCGCTCGTCTGAAGGCTCAGTTCCGGGTAGCCTGGTTGCGCCTTACCCCTGAGTGCGAATTTTTCATCATCGATAAAAAGATCGCCACCATAACGGAAGCGGCTAACCGAGAGAGACTGACGCAGGGTAAGATGTTGCCCTATTGGCAGGCTTGCAGCGACATCACCACCCCAGATATGAGAGGCGCGTACCGTGCCAACTGTGTTGACCGGGCTGTGAAGCGTTCCAACCGATGCAGACACAAGACGGTTTTCCACCAGGCTGAAATAGCCGTCCCATGAGAGCGTCAGCCAATGTCGTTTCAGATGACCGCCAATCGTCACGGTCGTATCACGTTCAGGCCTGATACGGGCCAGGGCCTGATTGAAGCTTTCCTGGTCTGACGCAGACCATATTGATGCGGAATAGCCGATATTACCTCTGGGAGAGAGACGATAAGCGCTTTGCGTTTGTGCAGCGTCGATGAAGAGATCATCGCTGTTATTGTATCGCCAGAGTACCGATAGATGAGGCAGAAACCCCGCCTGAGATCGCAGCCGCCCATACGGTGCATCATCGACACCTGTACCACCACCATCGGAAACAAAATTCACGGCTTTGAATCCAGCGCCCAGCATCAGGACATCGTTGATTTTCCAGTTATCATGCAGAAAGATCTGTTGGGACGTAGTCTTCCATGTTGAAAGATTGGCCATCTGGAAAGCCGGACCATAAGTGGTAAATGGACCGATCGCCTTGAGTGGCGCACCGTGACCAAGCAGGGGTTCGTTATACCATGCCTGGTTCGCGTCGGAATGCGCCTTCTCCTGCCAGATTCCGGCCGAAAGATGATGACGGCCGATATGATAATCCAGTTCGAAAGACCCCCCGAAGCGCCTCACCCCCGAATGCCAGACCTGTTCGGAGAAGGGCGCGCCGGTTTCGGATGGCGTTGTCGGATCTGATACACTGGCGTTGGTGTAGGTTGTGGCACCGTAAAACACGGCTTTGCCCGTCAGCGCCCTGGATATGCGGAAATCATGAGCAAGTGAACCAATCAGGTCACGTGATACCTGTCCACTGTCATAAGGGGTCAGGGCAGCCCTCTCTGCGCATGTATAGACCCCGCAGGACTCATCTGCATTCTCAGGCAGAGCAGCATGGTAGGCGCTGGCATAATCAGGGTAGCTGTAATCTGAACCGCGCCAGCCAAGCCGGTCGAGCATCCCGAACGAGACATCATTATAGCCCCAGATACGCGCATTGGACGCAGAGAAAAAAGCCGAAAATGTTCCCCAGTCTACGTCTTGGGTGGCCTTGACATTGCCACGCACCATATACTGGCTGCCAGCGCCTTGGTATTTGTCTTTACTGATACGCTGGAAGCCGGCCATCAGCTTTGGTCCCGAGGTGCCAATCTGACCGCTTTGCCCTACCAGGGTAGTTACGAGCGTATTATTGCTGCCTATACCCTGATTGACAGAAAGCCCGGTTTTGTCTGCAGGAGCAAGCAGATTGTAACGTATCTCACCACCATTATTGCTGTTCGAAAATGTATTCTCTCTGGATGTGCCGGGAGAGACGTAAACCGAGCCGATTGTGTCAGGCACACTGATATTCCCGACATTCGTACCATTCAACGTACCGAAGCTTGTCTCGTTAAGAGGAATATTCTCAAAAAGAATACCCAGCTCATTCATATGGAAACCGCGCAGAAACAGGCTCGCATCGGACTCGTCGAGGCCATAGGCATCTGATGCCGTATACGAGACACCCGGCGCCTGTGACAGAAGCGCAAGGGGGTTCGACCCACTCAGAACATTGCGCCAGTTCGAAGGAGTCAGGATGGTTTCGTTTGGGCGGATGGTATGATGAGGGTTGCGTGCCACCTGTATTATTTCGGCAGTAACCGCTGTTCTGCTTTTCTCTTTCACCTGAGAAGATGTCTTGTTCCCCCGCGTCGTGTCCGATGTCTGGTTTTTCCCGCCTTCCGCGGCGCAGGCAACAGAAGCCGTGGCGGAAAAGAAGGCAAGCGAGATCGAGATCCATCCCACAGAACTGGCGAAGTACCCAGGCGAACGCGAAAAAAAAACTTCGAGAAACGCGAGGAGATTTATGTTTTTCCGATCGATCATCATACGACCCTCCTGTGAGGATCGTCCTAATAGACTGAGACGTTGGCAGCCATATTCTCTTTGGTTTCCGCCTGATATACCTTGGTATATTATAAATTATTGCGTGGAGACTTGATAAGTATCTGTGGACGCCTCAAAGGCTTTTCATATCTTGTGACTATTGTCCATAAATCCGGGAAAATTAATAAATAGTATATTTGATCTGAATCAAAAACTATATTTCTTGACTTATATCAAACTATACTAATTTTAACGTTATGATTATTCTATAAGTATTGACGGCGATACGTTCGGGGCGCATTGTTTCCCCAGTCGCGCGGTCCAGCCTCTTATCAAGGGCCTCGAAGAGCCAGATAAGGGCCAAACCGCCGACACCCTCAGGATAAGGGAGAATTTACCATGAGATGGTGGGGCCCAATACACGAACACTACGCCATGACGGATATGCAATCTCTGGCGCTAAGCATCGCAGCGACTGTTGTCATTGTCTCCGCCGCAAGTCTCGGTATCAAAGCCATCAGAAAGCGCCGACTTCGTCTGACGCACGTAAAGACTCTCTGAAACTTATCGGGATCCTGACTGACCGAGCAGGGGACGCAATCCCCCGATGAAGGCAGCCAGGCCAACGAACAGAAGCGCAATGGCTACCAGAGGCAAGGTGACTACAGAACCATGAGTAAGGAGCACGCCTCCGAGCAGCCCTCCGGATGAGACCGCCAGGTTCCAGGCTGTGGTTGCCATAGCCTGGGCCACATCAATGGCGTTCCCACCTATATGTGCCATTGCATTCTGTGTCAGCGCGGCAAACCCGCCTGTTGTAACACCCCAGATGAGAATTGCCAGAACTACCGGGATCGGATGAGCAAGACCACAGGCCAGCACCACAAGAGCCGCAGCAAAGATGAGAATGCTTACCGAGATCAATGGGCCGAGATGTCGATCAATCAACATCCCTGTAACAACCAGACCTCCAACTGATCCTCCACCGAAAAGCAGAAGAAGTCCATCCACATGGGAACTCAGGCCAGACGGTACGAGAAGCGGCTCGATATAGACGTAAAGCAGGCTATGAGCTGCGACAAAACTGAAGATGAGCGTCAGATTGGCCAGAATCCCTGACATGCGCAGTGTGCCGAAAAGGCTGAATCTCACGGTTCCCTGACTTCCAGGAGCATCAGGCAGAACAGCTCCTGACCAGCATAACAGTATGAATGAGAGAACGCCGAGAGCCGCGAAAGCACCTCGCCAACCAATCATCTGCCCGATGAAGGCACTCAGAGGCGCCCCAAGGACAAGAGCAAGAGTCACGCCGGATCCGGCAAGGGCTATGGCGCGCCCCCGCTGCCCCTCCGGGGCAAGCCTGGTTGCATATCCGGCGAACATCGCCCAGACCAGACCGCCGCAAGCACCAGCCATGAAGCGCAGACAAAGCGCCAGTGTGAAACTGCTGACAAGCGCATTGCCTATATTGACCAGTGTGAACCCTACGAGACCAGCAAGGAGCAATCTCTTGCGAGCCATACGGTGGGTAAATGCCGTAGACGGTAACGCTGAGCAGAGGGCTCCCAGGGCAAAAGCCGTGATGAACTGCCCTCCGACAGCCTGTGTAACTCCCAATCCCCTGGAAAGAGCTGACAGCAATCCGGCAGGCATGATTTCGGTCAGAAGCGTGACAAAGGCCGCCAGAGAAAGCAGAACCATGGCCTGAAGAGGCATGCGTTGAGCGGGTACTGCAGCTGTTCGGTACCCATCATCCAGTTCCGTCATTTTCCCTCCTTCATGCCTGCATCTGTTTCAGGAAAAGTGCCCTCTGACCCCTATTGCCACCGCCCGGAACGAATAGTGCTGACAACCAGTTTGTCGCGCGCTCCCCCATGATCATTCCATGAACGAACGCGGTCTCAATCAGGCGCGATACTCTATCGGAGTCACGACGCCAAGCCTTGAAGAGCATTCAAAGCCTGAAAATCAGAATGCAGCGGTCAGACTCAGATTGAATGAGCGCCCCAGCCCCGCCAGTGGTCCCAGAACCCCGGTCTGTTTATAATCGCCGAGCGACAACCCACCCAAAGGCAGGTAATATTTCTGGTTCATCACGTTCTCGATGCTGGCGTCGAGTGTGAGTTTGCGCCAGCGATAACTCGCGCCCAGCCCAAGCAAGGCATAGCCAGGGGTCCTCGGCTCATTGCGCAGCCAGTCAACAGTCGATTTTTTCTTGACCAGTGTAACATCCATACGACCCGTCAGATTCTGCCAGGTCTCATGCAACCCGATCGTCCCGTTGACCGGCATCTGATGGTAGAGCCCTGAATGGGTGACGAAATCCTGTCCGCGCACCCAACTGAAGGTGCTGACAACCTTGCCCTGCCCGAAACGCTCTGAATTCCACAGACGATACTGCCCCGATCCGTTCAGCCCATAACTCTGGGCGTTATGGTTGACGAATTGCAGCAATGACAGTCCGTTGCTCTGGGCACCAACGCGGACAACATTAATATAGCCCTCCGTATAGGTGTAAAACGGCTGAAGCCTCAGGCTCCACCCCTCCCCTTTGGGATCATGCCATGTCACGGTCATGCTGGCGGTATTGGCAATTTCAGGATGCAGATTCAGATTGCCGACATAGCCATTGCCATCACCAAACCATCCGATCATACGCATGGCCATAGTACCCTGCCCCCATGCATACCGTTCGTAAAGGTTAGGAGAGCGCGTCTTGCGTGCATAACCGCCTTCTATCATGAGGCTATCAAGCACATGCCAGCGGGCTGTTGCCGTTACATCGAAATTGGTATCAGTCCGTCCACGAGACGCAGCATTAAAGCGCCTGGCTGCCATGATATCAGCCATCTGCATCATGCCCGTCCAGGAGTAGGGTGCAACCTTGCCGGTGTTCATCATGATCAGATCGTTTCTCAATCCGAGTTGCGTCGAGAAACGACGTGTCCATTGGGCATTCCATTCGATGTAATGACCGAGACGATCACGATGCCCGTTATTGATATTGTGGAATGTGCCGGGCCCCATCATCATGCTTCCCGTCAACGGAGGCCACCAGTCATTGAGCCCGTTATGATCGAAACTGCTGCCGACTTTGATGCTGTGCCGGGTCGAAAGCGGAATAGTCAGATCGATCGCGTAACCCGCTGTCCGGGCATCGGTATTCATGGGCATACCAGTGCTCGCACTGTGCCCGCCCTTGTCGTTCATCATGTTCATGACATGATCAACACGCTGCCAGAAGCCTCTCACATCGAGCGTGGCCCAGCTGAACTCTCCCCGGTATTTACCATTGACGAAGGTTGAGCGGTTATTGGTCATATCCATGTATTGATTGGGGAATCCCTCATACGGAATATCCTGCTGACCGAATGTCAATGCGAGGAGATGATTGTCTTTTTTCAACCCGGCCGTGACAGCATGATTGAAAGAAAGATAGCTGGTCGAACGTACCTGGCGCCCATTGCCACCCGTATGATAGTTGCTGGCATGGCTGTAGGAACCGGTATAACGAAGGCTGAATATGTCATTGGCAACCGTTACGGTTCCTGAGGCCCCGGAACCGCCGCCATTACTGCGATAATCACCCCTTACATGGCCGGTAACGAGAGTTTTGCCGCTCTTGGCAAAAAGGGGATCACGCCTTTCGACCTTGACCGTACCACCCGTACTGTCGCCGCCAATACTGACCGGTGTTATTCCTGCAACAGCTTCGGCAGTCGAAACACTATCCGGATCGATATAGGACATGGCCGGATTCATGTGGTTTGGACAAGCTGAGGCAATGCGCACGCCATCCACTATTGTGGCGACGCGATCATCTGCCATGCCGTTCAGCACGGGAAGAGCCGAGATACCACCGGCAGAATACATACTGTAACCCAGAGCCCCCTTGAGCAGAGAGGCAGTATCCGGCGAATGAATCGCTGTGCGACGAATACCTTCTACCTTGAGATATTCTACCGGGCCATCGTCATCACTCGGTGAGGCGGCTGATATATCCGATGCAGCATGGGCATCAAAAGAGAACAGAAGAGCAAGAACAGAAGTGCATCCGAGCACAAGGCGCGCAAGTGGAAGCGACCCGCCTGAACAAGGCAGCATCATATCAAAATTCCCAATCATTGAATCAGTAGTTTCCCGGCACCCTCATCACCGGGAGTACCGGATATGAGGGCGACAGAGGGCGCAGTGATACGATCAGGTCAGTGGTGGAGCATGAGCCGGAGGAAGCAGCCATCTCTTGTCTGGCGGCGCTCGACAGTGATGCAGAGTTACAATCTGGCAGAGGCGTAATGTGCGAGAAAAAAGACTCAGCACAACCGCAGCAAGAATGAAAAAACCCACTTGCAGCAAGGGGCAGAGTGCGCAGGTAGCGTCGTGATGATGGCGCCCGGAACCAGGTTTTTCGTTCCTGTGCGTCATGATCATCGGCATCATCATGCCAGTATCGCAGTCCGGACTGTCCACCGACGCAGCAATATCGACGCCTGTCAAACGCTCGATCTCAGCACGAGGTGTCTCATCAGGTTGAGCGAGACTTTGAAGTGTGAGTGAAATCAAAAAGGCAATCAATACCGGAAAAGCCACGAAAAGACGTCGTGCAGTCACACTCGCCTTCGCGTCTCGCTGGTATGAAGCAGCCCTTCCGATTGCTCTGTTCCTTCATCTGTCAGATATTGACCGCAAAGGGTTACAACCTCGACCCTTTTGCGTCCAGAGTGAAAAAATACGACCTGTATACTCCGGTTTTATTTTGAAAAAATTGTCCGATTTTTCCCATGCCACGTGATCAGTACCAAAAATTCGGCCAATCCTCCGGTGGTCAACCACCGAGCTCCAGCGCAACATCCCCATGATTTCATGTCTCGGCGCCAAAGTAGTCAGCGCTCTGCCGTAACAGGATTGCCAGAGCAGCATCCCTGAGAAGGAGGCAAGATTTGTTATAATATATCATTTTACACAGAAACGCGTATTCCCTATCCCGATTTCATCTGCCCAGCTTCACCGGACGTTCAGGCTTGTCGAAATACGCGCTCCTCTTCACAACTTCTCTTCTCTGCCTGCTCTCAGTTGAGCCCTGTCCGGCTCTGGGCGAAGAGAAAGAGGCTGTTGATCGCAGCAATGAAAAGGCAACCCCGTCCAAGGGCGCGCTAGACGGCAAGTCCAGACATGAAATTGTAACGGTACGCCGTCGTCCGGCCAATGCCGATGGCACAACAGGCCGAACCAGTGGTGGCGGTCTGATGCCCGCTCAAAACGCCGCACGCTCGCAAAGCGGTTTGAGCAGGGATTTTATAGCCAGGCAGTCGCCCACACTCTCTCCTGTCGCCATGATTGCGGATCTGCCTGGCGTCGTATACTCGGGCAATGATCCACTCGGGACGAATGACGAGCAGCAAGGGCTTTCCATACGCGGGCTTGATCAGACGGAAATCGGTTATCTGTTTGAAAACGTCCCCGCTGCCCCCCCGTTATTTCTTGTGCCCTATGCTTCCGCCACGGCAGATAACGAAAACATCGCATCGATTACCCTGGCGCAGGGCGCAGCCGAAACGGCATCCCCCCTCTATAATGCAGTGGGAGGCGAGATGTCTGTCAGGATGCGAAAACCGTCCGACGAGCGTGGGGGGTATATTGGTGGGTCCTGGGGATCATATTCCCTGAACCGTGAGTTTCTCCGTCTTGAAACAGGCCGTCTGGGGGAAACAGGAATAAAAGGTTTTGCTTCCTTCTCATATCGTGGCGCAGACCAGTGGCGTGGTGCAGGCACGTCGCGCCGCTTTCATACCGACATGCGTCTGATGAAGGAGTGGGGCCAGAAAAGCTCTGCATCCCTGATCTTTTCCTTCAATCGCGAGCGGGGTTACTATCTTCTGCCCCCGACACTGTCGCAGTGGCAGCGCATGGGCACAGAGGCGAATTATACAAGCCGGTATGTTCCAGGCGACAGCAACTACTTCAGGTTCCAGGAGAACGCGCGTGCGCAAAGTTTTCTCTCTGCGCCGGTTTCCCTGAAATTGAGCCAGCACGTGAGTTTGGATCTCACGCCTTACTTCATCTATGTCTGGGGATATGACAGCTATGGGACAACGCTGAGCCGCGCGGGAAGCTATAACGGCAATCGTCCGGCGGGCGTTTTGCAGGTTCCCGCCTCGCTGGGTAGCAGCTTTGCTTCTGTAGCCACAGATAACTATCACCAGTCCCATCCAGGCCTGAACAGTGCCCTGCATTACGAGACAGGGAAAAACCGTCTTTCATTGGGCTACTGGTATTCCTATTACGATTTCTCAAGCTTGTCCCGATATGTCCTGCCCGACGCAGATGGCGGAGTATCCAATCAATGGGGCGCCTATCCCATATTGACGGCTGCCGGTTCACCCCTTTCTTCATATGACGCGAGGCTGTTACAACAGATCAATTCGATTTCTCTGACTGACCGGTTGAGTCTTCTTGATCGCAAACTGGTTCTTTCGGCTGGACTGCGTATGGTCATGGTATCGCGTTCGGTCACCAATCTCCTTCCCGGTGCACGCTTCCGCAATGGGGCAAGCTATGTTTCTCCCCTTCCCCAGTTCTCTGCATCATTCAGGCTTACAGCCCGGGATCAGGTTTACATCAACGGCACGACAGGGTTTCGTGCGCCTTCCGGCATTTCGAGTTATCAGGACCGTTTCAGTATCGGGACAGGTCGCCAAACGCGTATCGCATCCTCGGATGTGAAGCCGGAATATTCTATTGGAGAAGAGCTGGGTTTTCGACATCACGGCCTGCTTTCGGTTTCGGTCGCAGTTTTCAATTATAATTTTACCAACCGGCAGGTTGCGACCACCACTGTGCTCAACGGTGTAATGACCAGTGAGTCTATTAATGGGGGTGGTCAGACGGCTCGTGGCGCACAGTTTGAGCTTGGACTCAAGCCATGGCACGGATTCAGCCCCTATCTTTCAGGACAGTATATCCACGCAACGATCGATAATAACATCCAGTCTGGCGCTGATTATCTCCCCACCAAGGGAAAGCGGCCAGTTCGCACACCAACCCTGTCGGGCTCGCTCGGTCTGTCCTACGATGATGGCCGGTTCTTCGGACTGTTCGATGGCCATTATGTTGGCCCCACCTATGCGACCTTCATGAATGACGAGCGTATTCCAGGCTTTGCCACCGCCAATCTCTCTCTGGGTTATCGTTTGCAGACGACCACCAGACTCAAAACACCCCAGCTTCAGCTCAATCTGATCAACCTGGGACGATCCGGTTATCTCTCTGGAGTGAATGGTGTGTCTCTCAACCGGAATGCCACCAAAGGCGTTTTTGGCACCACTATTGCCGGTAAGGCGCCCACTTATTTTGTGGGAGGTGGCTTCGCAGGCGTGGTCTCTCTTTCTTCAGGTTTCTGAACCGGTCAGATACAGGCTATAGTGAAACAGAAAGAGCCAGGGTATGAAACACCCTGGCTCTTTTTACGTGAAACGACTGGGCTCTTACTGGAAAGGCAGATAGCGCAGCGACAGGAAAACCATGTTGTCGTTGGTATGCGGGGTACCGCCGACACCACTGAAAGATGAGACGTAAGTATAGGAATACTGTGCGCCGACACGAAGAGTGCCGTAATCGCCATGAAGATAAGTCCACCAGAAGCCGGCCGTCCCCTGAACGACACGATTGATGCTTGTCTGGCAGGCACTCGAAGCAGCACCTTCGATATCGCATCCGCCAACATTATAGAGCGGATTTCCGTAGCCGTAATGTTTGCCGCCAGCATTAAAATATGAACGCGAGCGAACCATCTCCATACCACCATAAGCGTAGAGCTGCAATGCCTTGGTAGCATTCCCGTAGAGGCCTACCAGCACGTTTGCAGCTGGCATCGGCTTGACCTGCCCCTTCTGATCGATGGTCACATCAGGAATGTTGGAAGTGCCGTAGCGCCCAATACCAGTGCCGACGAGCCCAGAGGCCTGGAAGAATATCTTGTGCGATTTCTCGACCGGCAGAATCAGACCGCCGCCACCACCGCCGGCAACCTTGGTGCTGCTCTGGCCGGAGCCTGTGTAGGATACACGGCTATGGGCAAAGCGAGGCAAACCGGTCAGCTCATAGTGGCCCCAGCCTGGATCAGCCGCAACCTTGCCGATGATATCAGGCGCGATATCTGTCGAATAGTTGGTGGATGGGTTGTTTACGTTGACACCGGCATTCTGATAGGTGCTGGAAGTCGCTCCGAGAGGAAGATACTGTCCACCCGATCCGACGGCGATGACCTGCTGCGGATTTTCCACGGAGACACCAAGGTTGTAACGACCGTGGTCAAACCCTTTGACAAGGCGGATCTGGGTGTTGCGCGTCCAGTTGAAGCCGGGAATATACTGGGCATCGATCGAGAGCGGGACCTGCTCGTCACGAGCGCGCATGCCATGGTTGAACATGGTCAGTAACGACCAGTTCTGACCGCCAAGAAGGGTCAGCTGATCAGCATCATCAATCAGCTGACCATAGAATACGCGCTCGCGCAGCACGTAGGAATTCGACTGACGGGAATTGGAGGATGATCCTGATCCCTGGAAATCGGTCTCGATATAAGCCTGGGCGCGCAGGTTTCTGGTGATATCGCCCTCGACAAGCGCTGCCAGTCGGCTCTGCCGTGCCGATTCATGGAATTCGTTGATATGGTAGTTCGGGCTGTTTGCGAATGGAATAGTGCCAAAGTTCGAAGAGATATCAGAAACGTTGTTCCGCGATCTGAACATTGTCGCAGCTTCAACATAACCACCCAGAGTAATACGCACCCCACCGATCTGGATCTGGCCACGATGAAGAGGGCCGTAAAGGTCAGTAACGCGTCCGGTTGGTGTGCCCGTCAGCTGGCCATAAGGCGTGGCAGCATTAACCGGTGGCAGCAACACATTGCTATTGGGACCGGAAGCCGAAGCCGTTGAGTAACCACTGCTGGTTGCAGCTGCACCCGCCCCATGAGGCGGTGCGCCACGATAGGCGTTACGCGCTCCATAGGGATCATTTTCTTCAGACTGGCGTTGCTGTGCCAACTGGGCATGAATGCGTTTCATCTCACGCTGATGCTCCCGCTTCATATCAGCGAGTTGCGACTGCATGGCCTTGATCTGCTTCTCCATCAGACTCATCTGATCGAGGCTCGCTGCATGGACTGGTGTTGCGCTGGCGAGGGACGCCACGGACACCGATGCCAGCAACAGGCAACAGGCGCGAAGAGGTAAGGTCATCTCAGTATCATCTTCCGATGCTGCGGTGGGTGTGAGCCTCACTTACTGACTGACAGGCTTTCCTGCCTGCGAAGCTTTCATGACTCTGATATGACAGATTTATGACGCAAGACTTAAGTTGCTGTTTTCACGTTATTAATTCTGTTCCAGCTTTTGCAATAGATGACCACTTCCCGACAAAGCATGACAATATGTGGTTTTGAGACAACAGATTCATGTGTCAGCAGCCGGTTGGGTAGCTTGAGGCGTCAGGAAATCGAGGCGGAAACCGGCAGTATTTCGCATACCCTGCTGGTTCAGGCTCTGGTCCAGATATCTGGTGTATGGGTCGAGACACAGACCCTTCTCCCTGATCAAAACCTGAACCCTGAATACGCAATGTCTATGATTGCGTCTATTTTTCCAGAGCTTCGCTTCGACAGATTTCTGGTGCATTGATCGGATTGCATCTCGCTACAAGCTTGTCCCCAAAACTGACGACGTAACCATGCCAAGGAGCAGGCTCGAAGCCCGGGTAGTCAGTGCTGATCAGCTGCGCACCCGATTTAAACGCGACCTCACGCCGTTCCAGGGCGTTCGTCCTTGCCTCAATCGTGTTGGCATCGGCCCGTGTACGAACCAGATACCCCTGACGCACCAGGCGAGAAATGGAGATGGCAGCAGCCTTGTTGTCTACTGCTTCACTCCCGTTACCCTTGGCGCCGATAAAGCCTTCATTGATCTCAGTAAAACCGCAGTCCGGATCGCCGGGTCTGGCATTGGTAAATATGATGCGATTGCGTAAGGCAGGGTGGTCTTTCGTATAACGCGCTGTATCGTGTGGCCGGTCAAACAGGAAAACGACCTTACCCCGCGCATGGGCAAGATCAGGCCAGCCATGAGTCCGCACTCCCTCATCCAGGGTCGAGGATCCTCCCCGAACGTCATCGGGAGTAATGAGATGGCTCCTGCCAAAAACTTCCATTAATTCAGTATCGAGCTTGTCGTAGGTTGCAGAAGTAAAAACTTCCGGTTTTGTAAACGAGAGCTTGTCCCCTCCGAATGGTATATCCTGTTTGGTTTCCAGATCTATAAAAACAGGGACATGATCCGGGTGGGCGTCGGACCAGGATCTGATCTCTTCCAGGCAGGCACGAAGAGGCTGGCAGTTTGATCTCTGGTCGATATCGAGAATATGCATAACTTTGAAATCGGTACCCTGCATTGCTTCAGGTGGTGTCGGATCGTTTTCCGGAACAAGCCCGGCTCTGCGCTCCCATTCCGGACCTTTGGGGTGGGCATAACGACCACCCTCAGTATCCGCATAAATATCAAGTTCCAGCTGACGGACACCATGATCAAGCTGCGCTGTAAGGGTATCATGGCGGTAATCGAGCGCTATGGCGGCCAGCGGCGAAAGCCCCGTCAACCATCTCAGAGTTACCGGTGAGATCTCGCGTCTGTAGCTGTTATGTGTGCCAATGACCTGAATCTCGTTTACACGCACCTGAGTATCCATACCGTTTGGCGGATTTCGAGCCTCTTCTGCATAAGTGAAAGCAGGCGAGAAAAGCATGGAGACCATTAGGGAACACTTGATCAGATATTGTTTTCTGTAATGGCGGTGAAATTTCATGACAAAACCCTGATGTCTGATGAATACAAACCAGAGTCAGCGACAGAGACTGAGGGGAACACCATAAAAATCTTTGTGTTCATCAATATTTAATATCATATAAACAAATAGTAAATAAATATTACATCAATAAAAAATTTTTATAAGAATATAAGTATGCAAAATTCCACCTGAGTATACGACTATATCTTTGTTATAATCATTAACAATCAGTGATAGTCCGTGTTTATTTTATTCAATGTAAAAACAGGGACGGTGTAATCAATCATGTCAAAAAAACGATATGTGGTCTCTCTTATAGCTTTTACTCCGATCATCTTTGTTTCCGAGCAAGTACAAGCCAGCATGGAGAAAGAGAAATCATCCCATTCCCGAACCGGGACAAATCCTGAGCAGATCAGTATTCGTGAAAAAAGACGTATCGTTGGTGGCGGTATGATGAAAATCCAGACTTCACCGCGCGCCATCAGTGAAGTAACGCAGGAATATATTGCCAGACAGGCACCGACCCTGAGCCCTACCAGCCTGATTGCCAGTCTGCCCGGCATCCAGGCAGGCAATGAATCCCCGCTCAGCACCCAGGCCGAAACGCTGCACATCCGCGGTCTTGATCAAAGCCAGATCGGATTTGTGTTTGAGGGTATTCCGACGGCAGATGTGTTCAGTTATTCGCCTTGGAATGCCGCGATGATTGACAACGAAAACCTTGCCTCCGTCAGTGTCACACAAGGCTCAGTCGATCTGACATCACCTCTTTATAACGCGGACGGTGCCCAGGTAACGATGAAGGCTCTGAGACCCACGGATAAGTCTGGCGGGTTTATCTCCCTTGGGGGAGGAACACATAGTCTACAAAAGGAATTTCTTCGTCTTAATACAGGGGAAATCGGTCGCAGCAATACACGGGCCTATGCCTCGTTCTCGCATTCTTCTGCCAATCTCTGGCGAGGACCGGGCAATGTCGCGCGTTACCACGTTGACGCCAATGTTGAAAAACACTGGTCACGCCATTCGGTCAGCGACGTTATTTTCGGCTATAATCAGGGACGACAAACGATTTATCGCTACCCCAATCTCGCCCAATGGCAGCAATACGGCACAAGCTTCAATTATACATCACTCTACGTCCCAGGTAATTATGCCTATTACCGCCTGAATGAACGCTTCACCAACGTTGCTTTCGGGACAATACGAAATGACATCGAGCTAGGCGATCACTGGCTGTTGCATGTTACACCCTATGGCATCAGCCAGATGGGGCCAAACAATTACGGTATGGCTGTACCAACAGCAAACGGATATATCGGTACCCAGCAATACGATTATCTGGACGGTTACAAAGGCCAGAACCGCATGTTGCTGGTGCAGAGTGTTCATCCCTGGGAGCAACGGAGTTCCGGTGTCACCATGTCACTGGACTGGAAAACACGTCGTAATACACTGACCTTCTTTTATTTCTATTCATTCGCCGATCATCAGGAACGCCAGGATCGATTTGTGGTGGGCAATGATGGCTCGGTCACCTGGAAAAACCCTCTTACGGCTAACGGGCAGCTCGTTACTGGGTACAACATCAATCAGAACCAGCAGCTTAATGCACTCGGGTTCGATGACAAGCTGCGCTTGCTGAATGACAGATTACTGATCGATGCCGGCTTCAAGGCGACCATGGTATCACGTATGACGTCAGAATCTGTTCCGGGTGCAAACCCCTACAAGGTATCACGCAATAATTTCATTCCTACTCCGCAAATCCTGGCCAGCTATCAGATAACGAAAACCAATCAGGTCTATCTGAATGCAACCACGTCCTATCGTCTTCCGGCAGGATATGCGGCCTATGTGCCTGCTTTTGGCAACACCAGTCCCTATCCCACGACGATTCCACCGAACAATCTGAATCCGGAATATTTCATCGGTGAGGAGCTTGGCATCCGTCACAACGGAAAAATTACAGCTTCTGTCGCAGGCTTCCACTACAATCTCACCAATCATCAGATTTCGAGCCTGGCCTACCAGCCCGGCAGTACCATTCTCGTCAGTAGCCAGATCATGGCGGGCGGTGAAGAAGTGTGGGGTGTCCAGGCAGAACTCGCAACAAGGCCATGGCATCACCTGAGTGCCTACTTATCCGGCCAGTATCTGCACACAAGGCTGGGCAATAACGTCAGTACAGGCAATGACTACCTGCCGACCACGGGCAAGTCCGCACCCGGATCACCAAAATACACTGGCGCGCTAGGTCTGACCTTTGATGATTCCGTATGGTTTGGTAACTTCAATCTGCGTTATCAGGACTCACAGTTTTCGACGTTGATGAATGATCAGAGTATCCCGGCTTTTGTCACGGCAGACCTTTCCATGGGACGTAAACTACCTGTTATCGGGTCACGGGTTCATCCTCGCGCCGTGCTGAGCCTGACCAATCTGGGTGGAATAAACTACCTCTCAGGCTTGGGCGGATTTGGCCTGACCGCCCAATCTCGCACAGGCATTTTTGGCAACAAGGTCAGCGCATCCAGCCCTGTTTTCGTTGTGGGCTCCGCGTTCACAATCATGGCGACACTTGCAGCAGATTTCTGATCACAATGAAGGGTTTTCTCTTGCTGACAGAGGACTGTCCTCAGGAGAAAACCCCGTCAATTCTTCATGTAAATGGCCACTCTGAACAACGGGTGGCATAAAGGGTCTTCACAGGATTGTATAGCCGCCATCGATCAGGAGGTCGGCCCCGTTAATCATTGATGCCCCTGACGAAGCGAGAAACACCGCCGCAGCGGCTATCTCTTCAGGAATGGCGAAGCGCCCTGCAGGAATGCGACGAATAGCAGCCTCGCCCTTTTCGCCAGCCCAGGCTTTCTTGCCCAGTTCAGTCAAGACCACGGTCGGTGAAATTGTATTAACGGTAATACCGTGTTTTCCCCATTCAGCAGCAAATGTCTTGGACATACCGATCACACCGAATTTCGACGCACAGTAAGCAACATGCTCTTCGATAGCGACCGTGCCAGCCTGAGAAGCAAGGTTGATAATGCGCCCTCCCTTGCCATTCCTGATCATGACCTGACCGACAGCCTGAGTAACCAGAAAACTGCCTCTCAGATTGATTGCAATCGTCTTGTCCCAGTAATCGAGAGGAAGAGTTTCTGCAGGTGCGAGAAATACAACCCCGGCACAGTTGACGAGAATATCGATCCGACCGAACGCAGTCACAACCTCCTTTACCATTTTCTGTACAGAATCCGGACTGGAAACATCACAGGAAAATGGCTTCGCCGCTTCGCCAAGCTCCTTGGCCTTGGCCGATGCATTGTCCTGATTGACATCAACGACAGCTACTTTTGCTCCCTTGCGTATATAGGCGGAGGCAATTGCTGCGCCGATACCCGACGCACCACCAGTCACCAGCGCAACCTTGCCATCAAGGCTGAAATCGAAATCGATATCGGAGCCTGAGAAACTTATCCCCACGATCATTCTCCCTGTGATAAATCACATTTTTATATGACGTTGATGGTTGGTTTGTAAGCACAACCAACCTCTCATCACAGGGAGTTCACTTCAGCTCCAGAGTTAGTGATCGTACTGAAGGGCATATTATCAGATAATTCTCTGTCCTCCGGGATTATTCCCCTATTATTTCATTCTTTATCAGAATTTGAAACCAACTGATGCAGTACTCATCAATCCTCAATGCTGCAGAGAGCTGATACCTTTCTTAGTTTATTGCTTGATCGTTCATCAGTACATTTAATCGTGATTTTCTTGACAAGGCCTTTCAGAGGCTGCGTTATTCTCTGCAGAACATGTATCACTGATTGTGTTTTGTTGCGTCACACAGAGGAAGAGACAATTTGAGCTACTGTGCAACGCTCTCTGGCCAACGCTTTGTCTTCAGAGATCTGCGTCATCTCATGGCCAGTGCCTCTCCCTGTCGATCTGGTGATGTACTAGCAGGTCTGGCAGCGATTTCTGCTACGGAAAGGGTTGCAGCGCGCCTGGCTCTCGCCGATCTGCCGCTTTCACATTTCCTGACGGAAGCGCTCGTTCCTTACGAAGAAGACGATGTGACCCGTCTGATTATCGACCAACACGACATAACCGCCTTTGCGCCTGTTGCTTCCATGACAGTCGGGGGTTTCCGTGACTGGCTGCTCTCTCATGATGCCAGCCCATCACGCCTGGCCGCCATTGCACCTGGCGTGACGCCTGAAATGGCGGCCGCCGTGAGCAAGATCATGCGTAATCAGGATCTGATTTCAGTCGCCAGCAAAATCGAGATTATCACTCGTTTCCGCAACACAATCGGGCAGAAAGGTGTGCTGGCTTCACGTCTTCAGCCAAATCATCCCACAGATGATCTGAGAGGCATAGCGCTCTCGACGCTTGACGGATTGCTTTATGGTAGTGGCGATGCCGTGATTGGTGTGAACCCAGCAGGCGATAATGTCGAGAATGGCCTGGCCCTGCTCGATATGCTGGATACGATCAGGCAGAATCACCAGATTCCAACACAGAGCTGCGTGTTGACCCATGTGACAAACACACTGGAAATCATCAATCGGGGCGGCGCTGTCGATCTTGTGTTCCAGTCCATTGCCGGAACGCAGAAAGCCAATGAAGGATTTGGCGTTACACTCGATATCCTTCGAGAAGCCCATGAAGCCGCCAGAAGCCTCAAACGCGGTACGCTTGGCGATAATCTCATGTATTTCGAAACCGGCCAGGGAGCGGCACTCTCGGCAGGAGCGCATTACGGAATCGATCAGCAAAGCGTCGAAACGCGTGCTTATGCTGTGGCCCGGGCTTTCAACCCTCTTCTGGTCAACACTGTCGTCGGGTTTATCGGACCAGAATATCTCTATGACGGCAAACAGATCATCCGGGCCGGGCTGGAAGACCATTTCTGTGCCAAATTACTTGGTGTGCCGATGGGCTGTGATGTTTGCTACACCAATCATGCCGAGGCCGATCAGGATGATATGGACACACTCATGCTTCTGCTTGGAACAGCAGGGGTGACATTTCTGATCGGCGTGCCTGGTGCTGATGATGTAATGTTGAATTACCAGAGTCTGGCCTTCAGCGATATTCTGACCACACGCAGCCTGCTCAATCTCAAGCCAGCTCCGGAATTTGCTGCCTGGCTGGAAAAAATGGGATTGTATGATGCAGCCAAGGCTCGCGCACTTTCCCCTTCGCTACGTGAAACAAGCCTCTCACGCATGATCGGTTTAGGCTCATGACCCGGTACCGGAACGAAACGCCTGCAATCCGGGATGTCTGGCAGGATTTACGCGAACTCACCCAGGCCCGAATTGGTCTCGCCCGGACCGGCAATGCACAGACAACACGAGATGTCCTCGAATTTCAGGCCGCTCACGCCATGGCACGTGATGCCGTCCACACGCCATTTGCCCTTGACGTGCTTACTGATGCTCTCAGACCGGCCGAGCCGCTCATTGTCTCAAGTGCGGCATCCGATCGGAACCTTTATCTCAGTCGCCCCGATCTTGGACGTCAACTCGCAGCAGAATGCCGCTCAGCTTTGACACCCGGCCCCTGGGATCTTGTGTTCGTCCTCGCCGATGGCCTTTCCGCACAGGCTGTCACCAGACAGGGTCCTGCCCTTTATCATGCGTGCTGTCGCGCCTTGCCATCGTGGCATATCGCGCCACCTGTTATTGCCACACAAGGGCGTGTGGCTATTGGCGACGACATCGCCACTGCGTTGCAGGCGCGCATGGTCGCTGTGATGATTGGCGAGCGACCCGGGCTGACTGTGCCAGATAGTATGGGAGTCTATCTTACCTGGGCTCCCTACCCCGGATGCCCGGACTCACGGCGCAATTGCCTGTCGAACATCCACACACACGGCCTTACCACAGACGAGGCCTATGCCAAGCTGGTCTGGCTGATGCTCGAGGCAAGAAAACTCGGACTCACCGGGGTCGATCTCAAGGAACGCGCGCCTGGAGCTGCCCCCCTCCAAAGAGAGCCCGTCTCAAAACCGGCGATTGTACCGCCTAAAGGATCATAGTCGCCATGAACGATCAGCACCCTGCACTCGAAAAGAAACTGGGGGCGTTTCATCTCTGGGGCATTGCAGTAGGGCTTGTCATTTCAGGCGAGTATTTCGGCTGGAGTTATGGTTGGGCCACGGCAGGGACACTCGGCTTTCTGGTAGCCACCTGTTTCGTTTCGATCATGTACACAGCATTTATTTTCAGCTTTACCGAACTCACCTGTGCAATTCCCCATGCCGGTGGACCTTTTGCCTACGCAGAACGTGCTCTGGGTCGGTTTGGTGGCACACTTACCGGCCTTGCCACACTGGTAGAGTTCATATTTGCCCCTCCGGCCATTGCATTGGCCATCGGCGCCTATCTGAATGTCCAGTTTCCCGAAATTCCGCCTAAACTCGCGGCAACCGGGGCCTATCTTATCTTCATGACGCTCAATATTGTCGGAGTGCATATCGCAGCGACCTTCGAGCTCTTCATCACAATTGCTGCCATTATCGAATTGCTGGTTTTCATGGCGGTGGTCGCCCCTTCTTTTTCCTGGGATAATTTCGTCCATATGGGCTGGGGAGCTGCACCACATTTCGGGTGGCAAGCCATGGGAGGCATTTTTGCGGCCATACCCTTCGCCATCTGGTTTTTCCTCGCTATCGAAGGGGTGGCCATGGCCGCAGAGGAGACACGCAATCCGAAACGCGCTATCCCGGTTGCCTATTGTGCGGGCGTCCTGACCCTCGTCGCGCTCGCCTTTGGTGTCATGATCTTTGCTGGCGCATCGGGTGACTGGACAAGCCTGGCCAATCTCAACGATCCTTTGCCAGAAGCCATGAAACGTGTCGTGGGGCAGCACAGCCCCTGGCTTTCAATGCTGGTCTGGCTCGGACTGTTCGGGCTCGTCGCCTCGCTTCACGGCATCATCATGGGGTTTGCGCGCCAGATCTTTGCTCTCGCTCGTGCCCGTATCCTGCCCGGCTTTCTCGGAAAACTTCATGGCCGCTTTCACACCCCGCATCGGGCCACACTGGCTGGAGGGATCATAGGCATTATTGCAATCTACGCCGACAGTTTTATTTCCATCCAGGGACAATCACTAACAGCCATTCTGGTAACGCTGTCTGTCTTTGGTGCCTTGACCATGTATGGCGCCAGTATGATCAGTCTTTTTGTCCTGCGGAAGCGTGAACCCGGTTTACCCCGTAGCTACAAGGCTCCTGCCTATCCAGTGCTTCCGATCATAGCCATGATGGGTGCGCTCGTGAGCTTCATCGCTGTTGCCTATTACAATTTCACCCTGTTCATCGGCTATGCCCTTATTCTTCTTCTGGCAACGATCTATTCGACAGCGCGGGGGAAAAGAAATGAAACAGATATGCCTCTTTAGGCTGACTGAAACAGCATGGGATCCCTATCCGGGGGTGATACAAGGGCTCAGCGTTCCTCTCTGAAATATGGCGTGCCGAGCGCCGCGGGCGCCGCCATGAGCCGACGCATGCGAGGAAACAGCAATGCAGGAATGATCATGAAAAGAATGGTGCCGAGATAAGGTGTCATGTTGAGAACAGCCGGAGGGATGGGCCAGCCCTGAGCCTGACCGAAAAAACTGAGTGACATCACCAGACCGAAAAACAACGACGAAGCCGCAGCGGCAACAGGGCGATAACCGCAGAATATCACCAGAGCCACCGCAATCCACCCTCGTCCGGCAATCATTCCTTCGGACCAGACCGGCATGACCGAAAGGGTCATATCTGCGCCAGCCAGACCGGCAAGCGCGCCGCCGGTCACAACGGCACCGAGACGAAAACGCCTGACTGGTATACCCACGGCATCAGCTGCGCCGGGGTTTTCACCTACGGCTCGAAGGCTGAGACCAAAGCGGGTGCGGAACAGCACCATATGACAAAGGAACGGCAGAAGCCCAAAGGCGAGATAAACAAAAGGGCTCTGGTCGAACAATTGACCGATAAAGGGCAGTCGGGAAAGTCCGGGCACAGGCCATGACGCAAAATGCACGACGACCGGTAAACCCGCGACGCCATGCCCGATCACGGCACTCAACCCGAGACCGAGAAAGGTCAGTGCCACACCGCAGAGCGTCTGATTGGCAGAGCCATTGATGGTGGCAAGACCCAGAACAAGCGCTCCACCTGCACCGACTGCCAGTGCGGCAAGACATCCAAGCCAGGGAGACAGCGAGGCATCGGTGGCAAGAGCCGCAATGACGGCGCCAAGGGCCATGAGCCCTTCAACACCGAGATTGATAACCCCTGCCCTCTCTGCCAGGACTTCCCCCTGTGCTGCCAGAGCGAGAATACTGCCATAGGCGAGAGCGTGCAGGGCAAGAGGGACCAAGAGTGTCATTTCTGTTTCTCCAGCCGCACATAGGCTGCAAGTTCGTCACTGACGGCAATCGCGAAGACCAGCAACCCCGTGATAGCCAGAACCGACGATGCACTGACCTGAAGGGTCTGCAACACTATGCCCGTATTGAGAATGACAGCCATCAGAAACGAGGCCGGAATCAGGGCAAAAGCCGATTGCCTGGCAAGCAATGCAACCACAATGCCCAGATAGCCATAGCCATGCGCCAGACCACCTTGCAGACGATGCACTGTACCAAGGGCCTCCATCATCCCTCCGAGACCCGCCAGAGCACCAGAGCACAACAGAGCCAGAAAAAGACGGGGCGCGACTGACACTCCGGCATAATGTGCCGCCTGAGGGTTTGCGCCGCTCAACGTCAGCTCATAACCAAAACGGCTTCGTCCAAGCATCAGGCCGAGGGCCATCACAAACGCCAGCGCGATTGGTCCACCCCAATGAACCGCCCCGTAGATGACCGGAATAACGGCCTGTATCCGCTCGGTTGAAACCTGCGCACCTGTTATGCGGTCTGCCCAGGGGCCGGTGACGAGATAATAGATAAGATACGAAGCTATGAAATTCAGAAGAAGCGTCGTGATAATCTCGCTGACCCCAAGCCAGGCTCGTCCCGCCGCGGGCACGGCACTCCAGCACGCACCGGCTATCATACCTGCACACGCTGCCAGCGGCAGCGTTACCAGAGCATGAAATGGCAGAAACAATCCTGCTGCCGCTGCCGCTGCTGCACCAGCGAGAAACTGCCCTTCAGCCCCAATATTCCACAGCCCTGCGCGAAGGGCCAACCACACAGCAGCTCCGGTCATGAGCAACGGTGTCATGTAAAGGGCAAGATTCTCCAGGCCAAATGCGGTGCCAAAGGTCGAGGTTACAACCAGAGTTGCAACCATTCCCAGTCTCAGGCCCAGAACCGCGAGTACAAGCATCAATACGACAAATACAAACAGCAGTGCCAGCGCACGACCGATGAAAATGCGTCTTTTCGGTACGACTGACAGGCGTATATGACGAGTCACGGCGCATCTCCTTTGTCACGACCACTCATCAGCGCACCAATCCGGGCGCGGTCATACGCAGCCCTGTCCAGAACGGTCATCAGCCTCCCGCCGCAAAGCACCGCCATCCGATCACTTAATGCCATCAGCTCATCCAGATCCTCGGAGATCAGCACCACGGCCTTCCCCTCGTCCCGTATATCGGCCAGCGTCTCCCGCATGAGTGCAATGGCGCCAATATCAAGCCCGCGACTGGGATAGGATGCTACAAGAAGCCGGTGACTGATCATGCGCTCCCGCGCAAGAACGAGCCTTTGCTGGTTTCCTCCCGAAAGCGATCTGATAGGCGTGGCAGGTTCATCAAGACTGACCCGCGCCCGGTCCAGCAAGGTACGGGTAAAACGCAGTGCTTCGTTAGCATGAAAAGCAAGGCGACCGCCTACAGGGCCAATACGAAACATCCGCATGACAGCATTTTCGGTAACACTCAAAGAGGGGGCGAGCGCCTTGTGAAGCCTGTCCTCAGGTACGTAGCCTATTCCGGCCTCGCGAAATGCATTCGGCCCCTGCCCGCGCATATCCCGCCCATCCACGATAATGCGACCCGCCCCCGGACTGCGCAGCCCGGTCAGAAGATCGGCCAGCTCGACCTGGCCATTGCCTGTTACCCCTGCAATGCCCAGTATCTCACCGGAACGGATGTCTAGGGAACACGGCAGCAGGCCATCACGACCGGTTCCATCCTGACAGGATACTTCATCCAGTCGTATGACACATTGGTCACCTGAACGCGGCATCTTGCGTGGATAATCGCTTTTCTGCTCGACAGGTCGACCGATCATCTCCGTCACGAGGGTTGCAGGCTCGGTCTGAGCAACAAGATGTGTTCCCGAAACGCGGCCGTGACGCAGGACCGTTACGCGATCAGCAAGCTTCATGATCTCGTCAAGCTTGTGACTGATGAGAATGACCGCACCACCCTCATCGCGAAAGCGCCGCAAAGCGACATAGAGCTCGCCCACCTCAAGTGGACTCAGAACCGCAGTCGGTTCATCCAGGATCAGCAGACGCGCCCCACGAGAAAGAACACGCACGATTTCAACACGCTGCTGCTCGCCTGATGTCAGGCTGTCGATCGTCGCCTCCGGCCTGATATCCAGACCATAGCGTGCCGCTTCAGCCTCGGCCCGACGGACCATCTCCCTGACAGAGAGCCAGATTCCGATCTCACGCCAGCCAAGTGCCAGATTTTCAGCAACAGTGAAACGCGATACCAGTTTGAAGTGCTGGTGCACCATACCGATCCCGGCAGCAATAGCGGCTTCCGGCGTGTCAAAGCAGACACCATACCCGTCCAGAATAAGTTCGCCTTCATCAGGTTGATAAAGCCCTGTGACGATATTCATCAGGGTGGATTTCCCTGCCCCGTTCTCGCCAAGCAAGGCATGGATCTCGCCGGGATAGAAATCTATCGAGACATCCTTGTTGGCGACAACACCTGGGAAATATTTGGCTATGCCGGCGAGAGTCAGAAGCGGTGGTGCACCTGCGGGCAGATCAGCGGGGCGTATCTCGCCCCCCCTAAGCAGATCAGACAAGTCCTGATACTCCCTCGACCTGCCAGTTCCAGTGAAAGATCTCCCAATCCGTCATGATCCGTCCTGCAGCCACGCGAACCCGACCTTCTGAATCCCGGATCGGTCCCACAAAAGGAGACCAACCCTTCAGCATCCTGTCACGTACATTATCCGCTTCCCGCCGCACGTTCAGCGGCACGCGCGCGCCCCAGGCATCACGGTCCACACCATTGCCCAAGGTCAGAAATTTTCCTGCCGGACGCCACGAGCCTGCAAGGCGTGCTGCAATGATCTCACGATAATAAGGTTCAAAATCCAGCACCACCGAGCTGACATAAGCTTCAGGCCCGAACTGGCGCATATCGGTGTTCCACATCGCTGCCCAGACCTTGCGCTCCTGTGCGACACGCAGATAGCCAGGATCATCCATGATGCCGCACAGAAATTCACAGCCACTATCGATCAGCGCCGCCCCTGCCGCTGCAGCTGCTTGGGGATCGAACCAGGAATTGATGGAAATAACGCGCATTGTTGCTTCAGGGTTGATCGAGCGCGCACCGAGGAGCGTCGCATTGGCACTGGCAATGACTGAAGAGGTTGGAAAAGAGGCCACATACCCCAGACGCCCATTGGGGCTCAGGCGCGCCGCTGCGATACCAATCAGATAGCTCGCATACCAATGCGTGATGTAGTACCAGCCAAGATTGCCCGTCACGGTATTGCCGTTGCATTCCAGAAAACCGACATCCGGGGCCTGATCGGCAACGTCCCTGATGAAATCGCCATAAGTCGAAGTGGCAATGACCATCTGGGCCCCCTCCGCCACAAACTGGCGGAAAAGGCGCGTTGCATCGGCTGAGTAAGGCACGCTTTCGACATAAAGCGAGCGCATTTTCGGAAAAGAGGTTTTAAGTGCCTTTATGGCTTTGTCATGCATCTGCGACCAGCCGCCATCATTGACAGGACTGGTGTGACCAAAGGCCACCAGAAGTTCTTCTTCGGCAATCTGAGGAAAGCGCGATCCGGCTCGTGCCGAAACAGGCAGAGCCGCAAGCGGCGCAGCAGCAAGAAGAGCACGCCGAGTCAGGAACGATTGTCGCTCCGGAGATACGGGACGATCTCCGGCAGGACGGTAAAACCGGGCCATTCTTTCTCCGTTCCGACAAAGCACTCTGTAGCGAGATACAAATTCGTACCGTTAGCGCAATTATGCACCAGATCTGCGTCAGGAAAAGCGCAAAATTTGACGAATACCTTTGAGGTGCAGATATGTTTCTTTTATTTGTTGCAAAACCGACATAATGCAACCCCGGACCGACAGGCCATACGGAGTATGCTCGAACGATACATTCTCTCTATCGAGTTCTGGACCCGTTCAGGTAGAGACCTTCAGTCATTGTGAGTTTCCGACGCGCTACAATCAGTGATCGTTCAGAAGGGCCACAATCGCATGATCAATCATGCTGTCCCCTCTCTCTTCATTTTCCGGCAGCCTGACAGGGTCAGAAGCATTTTGCAAGAAAGGTAATTCTCACCAGTTTATCCCGCAAATTATTGTTTTTTTGTATTATTTCCCACGATAGAGCCAGTTTTGTCAGCTGCAAAGATTGCAATGGAAAGCCTAATCGATGATCCTTGCATGACAGTCTATTTCGCAATGCCATTACAGGACCTTGTATTCCAATGAGCCATGATACCCCCTTGATTGGCATTCTCGTTATCGGCCTCGGGCTTGCCTTCATTCTCGGGACCATAGCGCAGCGGATACGGATTTCTCCTCTGGTCGGCTACCTTCTGGCAGGAATTGCTGTCGGCCCTTTCACGCCCGGTTTCGTTGCTGACCAGCCTCTTGCCTCGGAACTTTCCGAGATTGGCATCATCCTGCTGATGTTTGGTGTCGGTCTCCACTTTTCGCTCAAGGACCTTATCTCCGTTCGGGCCATCGCTGTTCCAGGAGCCCTGATGCAGGTCGTGGCGTCAGTCACGATCGGTGCCGGCGTCGGCTGGATCCTCGGCATGTCCATTGGCGCCTGTATCATTTTCGGCATTGCCCTTAGCGTGGCCAGCACGGTCGTTCTTCTCAGAACGTTGCAGGAGCAACGTCTTATCGAGACCGAACGTGGCCGACTTTCGGTCGGCTGGCTGGTAATACAGGATCTGGTTACCGTTCTCGCCCTCGTCCTGCTGCCGCTCTTCACCCCCATAATGAAAAGCGGGTCGCACGAAGCCATCAATCTCGTCAGTCTCTCTCTTACTATAGCGCTGACTCTGGGCAAGGTTGTGGCGTTCATGGCCCTGATGCTCGTCATTGGCCGCCGGGTCATTCCGGCTATCCTACATTATGTTGCCCATACCGGATCGCGTGAGCTCTTCCGCCTCGCGTTGCTTGCCCTGGCTCTCGGCGTCGCCTTTATTGCGACGGAGTGGTTCGATGTCAGTTTCGCGCTCGGCGCTTTCGTAGCGGGTATGGTGCTCAGTGAATCCGAGCTTTCCCATCGTGCTGCCGCCGAGACCTTGCCGCTGCGAGACGCCTTTGCCGTATTGTTCTTCATCTCGGTCGGCATGTTGTTCAACCCTCTGGTTCTGATCAGACAACCACTACCGTTACTACTGACATTTCTCGTCATTCTCATCGGGACACCGCTTGCCGTCATCGCCATTCTCAAACTGCTGCGCCAGCCCTGGAATACCACGCTTTTCATCGCAAGCGGCCTCGCCCAGATTGGAGAGTTCTCGTTTATTCTGGCCGCACTCGGTATAAAAATGGGTGTGCTGGACAATCGTGCGCAGGATCTGATTCTGGGGGCTTCGATCCTGTCGATCCTCAGCAACCCGTTCATTCTTATCGTCACACAACGTATTGAGGCATGGATTACGCGCCACACGGCCTCTCCAGACGCATCCAGCGAAAATGAACCGGGCATTCTACTTCCTCCGCCCACGCCCACGCATCTGGAAAACCATGCCGTCGTGGTTGGATGTGGCCGTGTTGGTCGTCTTGTAGTCGAAGGACTGCTTCAGAATGGCTGGCCGGTCCTGGTAGTGGAAACAGGCAAGCTTGCCGATTCTCTCGCGCTTGACGGCACGATTGAGCTTCTGGTCGGAAATGCCGCTGAAGCCCGCACCCTCAAGGCCATGGCACTCGACAAGGCACGTTTGCTTATGGTCGCCATCCCGGAGCCTTTCGAAGCAGGACAGATCATTGCTCAGGCAAAAGCCATCAAGCCGGATCTGACGATCATCGCACGCGCTCATTTTGATAGCGCCGTTGAACACCTCAAGGAACTCGGTGCTGATCATGTCATCATGGGAGAACGCGAAATGGCGCTGGCCATGTTGGCCGTTACTTCAGATGATCTGCTATTTGATTCCTGCTCTCCGATAAACGACCGTCCCGCAGGATCCGGTGTCGATCCTCTTATCGCCTGAGATAACCCAAAACCTTTACTTGTCATCACGCAAGACAAGACTAAGTAAATGTGGCAAATTATGTCAACTGTGTCTTTTCTGACATAGGTTCCTTTACTCATTATTATTGGCCCAGCATTTCACATCGCTGTCATATCTTACCCGTTAGACAGGCCTCAACAGCGACATAGCTAACAGTCCTGCGCCACCCAACCTCAGGAAAGAACAGCCCGTTCTTCTCCTGCAGTACGCAGAATTGTAACGATATGTTTCCTGTTTCTGTTTATTTGCTTGGAAGATCGACAACATGTTCTCACGTATGGCGCTTCTTTGCGGTACGACTGCCCTCATGGTCTCACTTCTGCCAGATGCTCAGGCAAAGGAAGCAAGGCACACATCAGGTCGGAGCGCAGGTCAGACAGCTCAGGACAATGCCGCGCACCAGCGCTCGGCAGAAAGCTCCGCCCCTTCAATGCTTGGCGCCACGGCTCCAACAGATGAGCGCATTGAAGTAACCGGGCATACTTACGGCGATGGTGTGACAAGACGTGCCTTCGGCGGAGGACTCATGACCCCGTCTGACAGCCCCAAATCCGTCTCTGCCGTGACACGTGACTTCATAGCAAAACAAAATCCGGCACTTAATCCCATGCAACTTATTGCCCTCCTGCCTGGGGCTAATGTGGCTGATACTGATTCTCTGGGCCTGACAGGCGGGAATCTTTCAGTGCGCGGCCTGACCGAATCACAGATGGGCTTTACCCTGGAAGGATTTCCGATCAACGATATCGGAAACTTTGCTGTCTATCCTCAACAGATTGCGGATTCAGAAAATCTCAAGACAGTGCGACTGGCTCAGGGATCGGCGGATCTCGACAGCCCTCACATCAGTTCCTCTGGTGGCGTGGTCGACATGTATATGATCGATCCCAAGAACAAGATGGGTGGAATGGTCGATATGACCTACGGCTCATTCAATGCGACACGCGGTTTTCTTCGCTTTGATACAGGCCGGATTGCTGACACAAATCTGCGTGCCTATTTCTCGTATTCACAGGCTCGTGAGGATCATTGGCGTGGTCCAGGCTGGGAAAACAAGAAACACGGCGAGATGAAGATCGTCAATGACTGGGGTGAAGGCAATCGTATCTCTCTTGCCGTAGTCGGCAACAATATCCAGAACAATGCCTATCCCAATATCAGCAAGGCGAGTTGGGATAAATGGGGAACAGGTTTCAAGAATCCGGTGGGTTCCAGCGGTCTGTCAGCGACTGATCCGGACAACACTGTATATGATGCGAATTACTACGTTCCATCCAAAGCCGGATCGATAAATTATTACAAGACACGCCCCAATCCTTTCACAAATATCTTCTCGTCAATGCCTTCAACATTCAAACTCAACGATCATCTTGTCCTGACTGAAACCCCCTATTTCTGGTATGGTTATGGTAATGGCGGCGGCGGGCGCTACGCTGACATGTCCAAGTTCGTATGGGGCAAACAGACTCTTGCAGGGACGGTTGACGGGGTCGGCAAGGGTATGCAGATGCTCTATAATCCTTCCTTGACCGAGACATATCGACCCGGCGCTACCACAAAGCTGACTCTGACGACCGGCATCAATCGTCTTATGATCGGCTATTGGTTTGAGTATGCCAAACAGCGCCAGACTGCCCCATGGAGCTTGCTGGGAGCGGACGGTACCCCCCTGAATCAATGGGGTGATTCGAATAATGTAATTCTCAGTAACGGTGACAAGGCACAGTATCGCAATACATTGACCATGACGCAGGTGCACACACCTTTCATAGGTGACAGCCTTGCACTCATGCACGGAAAACTGACTATTGATGCCGGTCTGAAATACGCCATTGTCAAACGCTCGGGTACGAATTATCTGCCTGATGTACGCAACAAATATGTATCGACGAATTACAATCAGGCTCTGCCAACTGCAGCCGTGCGATACAAGCTCAACGAGCACAATCAGGTCTTCGTCTCTGTTGCTACCAACTTTCGCATGCCACAGAACTACGCTCTTTATGATGCGGGAAGTTTCAACCAGAAAACCGGCGTGTATTCGACCCTTGCCAATCCTGACCAGAAAGCTGAAATTTCCATTTCAGAAGAAGCTGGCTGGCGCTATCAGGATAATCTGATTTCCACATCAATTACATATTTCCATTATAATTTTACCAATCGGCTTTATACGCAGTCCATCCAGGATGAGCTTACCGGGTCATTTTATTCAACCAACATCAATGCAGGTGGTATGCATTCAGACGGATTTGACGCAGAATTCGGCACCAGACCCATTCACAATATCCGTCCTTATGTTTCGGTCGAATACCTCCACGCAGTCACGGACAGCAACCTGCCAGCAGGGTCAGGAGCTGGAGCCGATTATGTGCGAAGCAAAGGCAAAAAAGCCCCTCAGGCCCCTGACTGGCAAGTTGGTCTCGGACTTGATTATGACGACGGCAAGCGCTTTGCCAATTTCAACCTGAAATATGTAGCGCGCCAATACGCAACATTCATGAATGATCAGAGCATTCCAGGCTATGTGAGGATGAATATTGGCGTTGGTTACCGCTTCCCGAAAGTCAGCATATTCAAAAGTCCGGTCTTGCGTCTCAACTTGCAAAACATCAGCGATAACCGCTATCTGAACTGGGTCCAGTCACCTCAGGCCAATGCCAAGACAACAACAGGTGTCTTCGGCAATACAATTTCCGGTTCGGTCCCCACCTACAAAATCGCCTCACCTTTCGCCGCGCTGGCAACAATTTCGAGCGAGTTTTAAGGTATATTCCAAACACGTTCTTATCTGAACATACATAAGGCCAGGTAATGAAAGCATAATGTAAAAAGGGATCAAAGCCTGCAAGCGGAGATCCCTCTTTACTTTTTTCTTACAGATAACAGATTGAGAGGCAGGATTTCCGAAATCTATCCGTCTTTATTCCGAGCATTAGGGGTAAGATCATATTGTCGTTATATAAACGTTATTCTCAAATATTTTCGGGAAAAATCATAAGTAATTATTAAAAAACATTACAATATACACATTAAAAAACAGAATGATGCGTAAAATTTCTATATTCTTTCGATCGATCATCCCGTTTTATCCGGAAATAAATTAACGCATCAACGAGGCAATGCCGCTGATTTTATCTGCCAGAGAAGCGATCATATGCTTGATGTCATCAGGTACTTCCAATTGATCTGCGGCGATATTCAAACGTTCCACATCATTTTTTACCTCGACAACCAATTCACGAATTTCTGCCTGGGTTCCGTCTTCATCATCATAATGGTGCATAGTATTCTCCCTTTATAATAATGGTGCGCGCAATCTCATTGCTTGTCTAGGGTCAGTACCCATTGATCAGATAGCAGAAATCTGGTTCAGGTTCTGCAAGGCGACTGAAGATGAGTGATCTGTTCTGGCTGACGAATAGCAGGATGGATCGTCTGCAGCGGTTCTTTCCTAGGAGCCACGGCAAACGTGGTGTTTTTCTCCCGCCCAAAGGAGAAGGCGTCATGAATGCGCTGGCGGCATCCGGTTGCACCTCTCCGCAGCGCATGAGTGCGGAAGAAGTAGGCAGGAACATAGGATCGGCGCTTCATGCAGGTCTCGCCATAGCGCAAGGCGACAACCGCGATCTCGACGTTCAGCGCCAGCGGCTTAAGCTAGGTGCTCAGGTCATAATGCAGGTATGGCGCGACCTAGACGTATTGGAGATCTGAGAAGAGACGGAAATTCTGATGCGATTACAGAATTTAGAAAGGGTGATGAGAAACAGAAAGCGCCCTGTCGTTGCTTAATCCGATACCTGCGCCACGATGAAGGCGCAGGTATGCCCCACTCTCGTCGGCCTTACGTTTCAGTTTGATACGCGACCTTGGCAGCTTTCATCGCGATATCAATACTGGAACTGCTCAGTTTCGAGGCGAATTCTGATAAGCCACGGTCGCTGCAACGGAAATTTGGATAGTAAGCCAGCCAGATGACGTGCGGTGCGTGAGGGGTAAGGCTGCGTGGCCGTTAGTCCATCGTAGGCCTGCGCCGTCGGGGATATGCCACCCATCCAGTTTTCCTTGTAGGAAATCGAGTTCAGTGGTGGCGTTTGTTGCCGGATACAAAGCGCGTATAACTGAGACGAGGACACCGATATCTCGCCGATCATCCAGAAAAGGACCTACGATGTCACATGGTCTCGAACAGCGGCTGTCGATCCACACTTGTTCTCTTGCCGGCATTCGGAAGACATACTCATGACCATGCCGTTCACTCGGCTCTATCGTCGCATTTTTTGTTGATAATCTTAAATCGGGCTCCTCAGAGATAGATGTAATCGGGGCTTTGGCGTTCATCGGAAGCGCACCAGCGATAGCATTCAGCTAATGAATCAGCTGAACGGATCAATATTACCTTGCCTCGTCGTACCCTTGCCCGCTTGGATAGGCATGCCAGAGAAGGAAACGAGACACGCTCAGGTATGATTGCACGTCTTGCCTTACCGCCTGACGTGCAAGGTGGCTTTAACTGGCGGCAAGCTAATGTTCTGCCGCCGCAGGCCGCCCAGAAATGGCGTAGTCTGACGGGTCAATAAAAAGGGAAAAGACTCGCGAAAAATAGCACGGATTTGGCACAGCTTGACACGATATAACTTGGCTTGAAACGTATCAGAATGAACCAGAACCCGGAACGCTTAATATCAAAAAACGGCGAATTTCTGCGGGTGAGGATGGTGGGTGCGACAGGGATTGAACCTGTGACCCCTGCCGTGTGAAGGCAGTGCTCTACCGCTGAGCTACGCACCCATCCTGCGGTGAAGCGTCTCTAGCAAAGGGCGAGAGACGCGACAAGGCGCAAAACCAAAAAAACGGATCAGAACCCGAACATATGGTCGAGAGAGAAGCCACCCACAGCATTTCTTTGGCCATGATACCCGAACAGACGGCAGGACATATCCCGGATCAGCACATAGCCGCCGATACCTGCTTCTGAGAGCTTTTCGGCGCCGAAAATCTCATGCGGCCATACCATGAAGGAGCCCGACGGGTTGATGCTGATCTTGCGTCTCTCAAGCTCGACACCCGTATTGGAATAAAGATGAAGAATGGTGTCTGAAGGATCGGTGCCTTCCACCGAAGCCGGATGGATAAGGCAGGAAAAACTTTCATGCCCCTCCTGTCCCAGCTTCAGAAAAAGACGCGTGGTAAGGCCTGGTGGCGGGCCAGAATAGGATTGCGGCTCGGAGCGCCATGTCATGAGCGTGTTGAAAATATGGCCGCCAAAACTGGTCTCAGCCGCGTGCCCGTTTGCACGACTTTCGTAGCGCATCAGAGCATGCATCCAGCCATCGCCTTCACCTCCGTCCCGAAAATCATAGACAAGATCAGCGTGACCGGCATGATCAGTCAGTTCGTGCAGAGAGATGGCTGTCTCATGGTTGCGCGGCAGATTACCCAGGAATCTCTGGGTCACAAGCGTGCCCGATTCATCGAAAACATCCAGTCGAAGAGGGAGACTGGAAATTTTCTCTGACATTGGGTTAGGCTGAACAACACTGGTGAAGTGCTCAGGATCAAGAATGGGAAACGGAAGAATAAAACCGCGTCCCATCGATCTCGGCAGTTTGCGTAAAGCCGGTTCTGGTGAAAGATCACGCCGCTCCACATTCAGATGCGCAATACGCGTCAACTTCCCTTGGGTGATCTCGTAGCGGGGCCTGACAAGATGGTTTCCAGAACGCAGCTCAAGCTGCGCGGGCCACGTGATTCCTGCCGCCAGAGCACCGACATCGAGCGCGCAGGTCGAAAATGGTCCCACAGCAACCGGTACTGCAAAATGCTTTTCTTCGCCCATCTGGTTGAGCGTGATGGCGCCTGCCGGAATTGGTGTCGCATGACTGTTCTGGATCCAGAGGACCAGCTTCTCACCCTCTCTCGGTGCCGGGAGGGTTGCAAAGCGCGGTGACGGCCAAGCATTGGCATCATGGGTAACAGAAAGACTCTGTTCGCTGCCTTTGCCGTATGTGTCGAGTGCATATTTCACAACATCATGTCCGCGCGCACCCAGAACATGAATGAAAAGCTGGCCACAGAATGCCGGCAGATCGAAGCGCTCACGTATGACGGCGCTGTCCACAACTATACCAGCAGGCGCATCTGGCACCTCTTCCTGCCACTCCGCCAGAATCATTCCCTTGTCATCATAAAGGCGCATCCAGTAGCGCACATCGACCGCGTCGTAATTACACCAGTAATTGGCAGTTACCAGACGCGTACTGAAACGGTCATCTTCCCGGAAGAACGCAAAATTTGTCGCGAAATTCAGCTTGTCCAGATAGTTGCGCGGGTTACTGAGCATCCAGTCAGGAAGTCTGGCAGGCTCAAGTGAGAGAATCTGTTGGTCAGAATGGGTTACACGCGCCAGACGTGAAAGCATTTTTTCATGCTCGAACGAGAGCGCGAGCACGGTTTTCGCACCGCTTTCAACCAGATCGGTCAATGCCAGCTTTTCACCACCGAGACCGTCAGGTTGACCGATCTGCTCACTATCATGGGTGTAGACACCCATATCGGGCTTCAGACCCGGGTAGAGTGCGACGAGAGTACGTAACCAGTTGCCAGGGTCATAAACCGCGAAAGCGCCGCCTTCTCCCAGTGTCGTTTCCAGCCTCCTCAGGGCTTCACTTGCCACCGGATGGGCAAGCGCCTTGTAGAGAATGTTTCCGCCGCCCTGAGCGTCGAAGGTGATGATATCGAGCATGGTCGTCCTGTACCCGTTTCTTCGTTGCGGACCCCGCTCCCCTTACCGGAGTGCGAAACGCCGAATCATCTCATCTGCCCCTCTGCCGGTATCGTCAAGCGCCGTAACTGGCCATGGTGCCCATTCGCCGCTGAAAGGTCTCACGCGATCGACTTCAGCCAATGCAGCCACAAAGGCTGAAATCCGGCGTGATCTGCCGGGAAGATCGATAATCATCACGGGAACATCGGTGGCCGAAGCTTCGGAGATCATCGAAACACTGTCGGTTGTCACAGCTATCGCATCCGCACAGGCGAGCAGCCCGTAATAGGGGTTTTCGCCCTCCCCGTCCCATATCCGGACCGGAAAGGATGCAAGGCGATCTTTCAGTGTCTGCAAAGCCCCGGGGTCAGTACGCCGGGATGGTGTCATGGCAACAGCGACCGGAGCATTGTTCATGATCGCAATCAGCTGTGCCGCCAGTATTTCCGCCTCTCGAACCCCGAAGCTGAAACGACCATTGGCTCCGCCGATCAGCACGCTAAGCAGGGCCTTGCCCGGCACTGAGAGACGGGCCTGCCATTGCATTCGGGCCAGATCGAGCTTCGATCTGGTCACACCATGGAGGGCCGTACGGAGCGATATGATATTATCCCCCGAGATGAAGTCATGCACATTGGCTATGATCAGATCAAAACGGTCGGCTGCCATGCGCGGGTTCTGGATCTGGACGAGCCTGAGGCCCGTCTTCTTTCGCAGTGCCGCAGCGACAGCGCCACCAGTGCCTCCCACACTCACTAGCATATCTGTGCCAGAAGGCAGCATGATCGGCGCCGAGGCCCGGAGGGGATCAGGGCAGAACCGTGTCGGAATACGCCGCCAGACCCCTTCGATCCGGACAGGATGAAAGTGCCAGTCAAGTCCGGCACGTTCGACCAGACCGCTCGCCTGGGCGCGCATTCCGGCAAAATCTTCAGCAATGATGGCTACACTCATAACTGAACAATTCCTTCACTCGCAGAACTTTGGCAAGAAGCAGCCATGACTGATGCTCCCTCGACCATAACCGCCAATTTTGACCCTCTGATCATCGCCGGACTGAAGCAGATCGGCATTGAGAAACCCAATGATGTGCAAAACCGCGTCTGGCCAGAGGTACTGAATGGCAAGGATGTGCTTCTGATTGCCCAGACAGGATCAGGCAAGACGGCTGCCTATGCAGCACCGGCTTTTCAGCACCTTCTGGCATCTAAGGCATCCCGTGAACCCGGCCCACCGAGAGTGCTGATTCTCGCGCCAACACGTGAACTCGTGACACAGATCGCCGGGGTCTGTCGTCAGATAGGCCGACGCCTTGCCTTCCGAACGCGCCTGCTCTGCGGTGGCCTGCCCAAGGACGCCCAGATTGATGCTCTGGCTGAGGGGGTCGATATTGCCGTTGCCACCCCGGGCCGTCTGATCGATCTGCTTATGAACGGTGCGTGCCGGCTGGATGCCACAACCCTGCTTGTGATTGATGAAGTCGACCAGATGCTTGATGAGGATTTTCTCACAGCCATGGACGAGATCATTCCTCATCTTCCTGATCAGCGCCAGGCCATGCTCTGCTCTGCAACATTACCACCTGCAGGACGAGCTCTGGCAAACCGTCTCCTTTACAAGCCTGTCACGCTGGAATTTGCCAGCCAGACTGTAACACCGCGCCGGATCAGACAACGCGCCATGTTCGTCGAGGCCGAAGAGAAACTGGCGACTCTCACCCAGATATGCACCGAAACAAAAGGCCGTCAGATCGTATTTCTACGCACGAAAGCCTCGGTCGATCAGACAGGGAAACATCTTCGCAAGGCAGGGTTGTCAATAGCGGTCCTGCATGGGGATCTGGCCCAGGGCGCGAGACAGAAGGCCGTTGATTCCTTGCGGGAAGGCAGAGCCCAGATCCTACTTACAACCGATGTCGCAGCGCGCGGGCTCGATATTGATGATGTCGCATTGGTCATCAATTACGATCTTCCCGAAAAAGCTGAAACCTACGTACATCGTATCGGTCGTACCGCTCGCGCTGGAAAGAGAGGGGCTGCCCTTGCCTTCTGCACACGGGACGAGCGCGTTTTGCTAAGGGCGATAGAGAAAGAGATTGGCTACCGTATCAGCGTTGTTTCCTGAGCGGATCGGGCCTTGAGATTTGTCATCACAGGGGTCTAAACTCCTCGTTATGACCCTTTCCAAGGCCGAACAGATGGATACCGTCGCGATACTGGAGAAACTCGTTTCGTTCGACACAACAAGCCGCAACGCAAATGTGGCGCTGGTCGAGTGGATCGAGTCCTGGCTTGATATGCATGGCGTATCCCACACACGCAGTCATGGGCCTGAAGACGGCAAGTGGAACCTGCACGCCATTCTCGGGCCACAGGAAAGAGGTGGACTGGCCTTGTCTGGCCACATGGATTGTGTCCCCGTTGAAGGACAGGAGTGGTCACGTAATCCTTTCACCCTGACCGAGCTCGATGGGAAGCTGTATGCTCGTGGTGCTGCCGATATGAAAGGTTTTGTCGCGGCAATGCTGGCGGCCATTCCTTCGGTCAAGGCACAGACGCTGCAAAAGCCGTTGCACCTCTTTTTCACCTTTGATGAGGAAATTACCTGCAATGGAGCACGCTATCTGATCGAGGATGTAAAATCGCGTCAGCTGATGCCCGATATGTGCGTCATCGGTGAACCAACGCAGCTCTCTCCCGTCATAGCCCATAAGGGGCGGTTTACCATCCGTGTCGATATCAGGGGGCGGCCTGCGCATTCATCGCAACCTGCGCTTGGCGCCAATGCGCTGCATGCCATGGGCCGCGCTATTTCTGCTCTTGCAGACATGGCCGACGAATTCGAACGCAACGGTCCTTACGTCAGCGGTTTTCAGCCAGAACATACGACTCTCCAGGTTGGACTGGCTCAAGGAGGCAGCATTCTCAACATCGTACCGGAGCAGGCAAGTTTCGAGGTGGAATGGCGCGCTGTCCCTGGCGAGAACAACGAGACTATTTTTGCAGGTATACGCCACCGCCTCGCCCCTATTGATGAGGCATTGCGTGCATCAGGAGCAGAATGTGGCCTGAGCTACTCAGCACTTGTCGATCTTCCTCCCCTCGCCCTTGATGCGCAATCGCCACTCGTTTCCCTGCTCCAGCAGATTACCGGCAAGAACAGCTCGGGCCATGTTTCCTATGGTACGGAGGCCGGAATCTATCAGCAGGCTGGACTACCAACGATCGTTTGCGGTCCAGGTGATATTGCCCAGGCTCACAAGCCGGATGAGTGGATCGAACGCGACCAGCTGGAACGCTGCGATACCATGATCAAACGTCTTATCCGTCAGGTGTGCCTTGCCTCATGAGCTGTGGGGCTTCACCACGCGATCATCACCCGATACGCAAGAAACGACAGCGTCTGTCGCCTGTTCTTGCCTCACCCCGCCGTTTACCTGATTTTCCTGTTTTTATCGACCCTCCCGATCTCACCCCCTGGGAAAATGGCAATAACGGTATTGCCGGGGTTATCGAACGCGATAGCGGTCGGTCGGGGCCGGAAATTACGGTGGTATCACTGATCCACGGGAATGAGTTCGCAGGTGCCTTGGCCATGGACCGACTTCTGCGAGAAGATATTCGTCCAATTTGCGGCGTGATGCGCTTTGTATTCGCCAACATAAACGCCTTCAGGCATTTTCAGCCGAATAATCCGACAGCGTCACGTTTTATCAGCGAAGACCTTAACCGGGTCTGGTCAGCAGACCGTCTCCATCAGCCATCCGGTTCCAGCGAGATGGAACGCGCTCTGGAACTGCTGCCGATCATCCAGCGTACCGACCTGCTGCTCGATCTGCACTCCATGCTATGGGATTCGACGCCGCTTTATATCTCGCCTCCAACCAGAAGCAGCATTGCGCTCGCAGAGATGCTCTCCTCACGTGAGGACACACAATTCCTGACTCTGACCGATCTGGGACATATGGGAGGATCGCGACTGATCGAACATGAACGTTTCATCAGTCCTGGCAAAAGCCGGGGAAGCGTTCTTCTTGAAGCAGGACAGCACTGGCAGCAGGAAACAGTCGAGACCAGCATCAGAGTGATCAGGCTCTTTGTTGAAAAAGCAGCCCATCTCTATTTCGATACCTCACGAGCAGAGCATGGCCTGACCTGTCATGCCACGGTGACAGACAATATTGTTGCGCGCAGTGCCAGCTTTGCCTTCACCAGACCGTACAAGGGAGGACATATTATCGAATCAGCCGGTACCGTCATCGCCACGGATGGCGATGACGAAATCTTTACGCCTTACGATCACTGCGTTCTCATCATGCCCAATCTCTGCGTCAGACGGGGTCAGCTCGCCGTGCGTCTGGCACGGCGTCTGTAAGAAGAACGCCTGTGATTTACCCTGTTTTTCAGGCGCCCGGATAGGCGACATCATAGATCGGAAAACGACGGCAGAGTGTCTTGACCTCTTCGTGCACGCGTTCTTCGACTGCATCCTGCTGATCCGTACCGAATGCACTCAGAACCTCATCGATCATGCGCGCAATCGTACGGAATTCTTCCTTGCCAAAGCCGCGTGACGTCGCTGCCGGGCTGCCGAGACGAATACCGGAAGTAACGAAAGGCTTCTCGGGATCAAAGGGAATGGCATTCTTGTTGGCGGTGATACCGGCCCGTTCCAAGGCCGCTTCGGCAATCTTGCCGGTAACCTTTTTCGGACGCAGATCGACGAGTACGAGATGGCAATCGGTACCGCCGGTCACAATGTCGAAACCACGGGCAACGAGTTCTTCAGCCAGAACGCGCGCATTTTCTGCAACGGCTGTCTGGTAGGCCTTGAATTTTTCTCCCTGAGCTTCGCCAAAGGCAACAGCCTTTCCTGCAATGACATGCATGAGCGGACCTCCCTGAAGACCAGGGAACACAGCCGAGTTTACTTTCTTGGCAATGTCCGGATCATTGGTCAGTACAATTCCGCCGCGTGGGCCGCGCAGGGTTTTGTGGGTGGTGCTGGTCACGATATGGGCGTGAGGCACAGGACTCGGAAACAGACCTGCAGCAACCAGTCCGGCAAAATGGGCCATATCAACCATGAGATAGGCCCCAACCTCGTCGGCGATGCGACGGAAGCGCGCAAAGTCGATATGACGTGGATAGGCAGAGCCACCGGCAACGATGATCGTCGGTTTATGCTCGCGTGCAAGACGCTCCATTTCCTCATAATCCAGTGTGCCATCCTCAGCGCGCACACCGTATTGAACAGCATTGAACCATTTGCCCGAATAGTTCGGAGCTGCGCCATGAGTCAGATGACCACCAGCAGCAAGGCTCATACCGAGCACGGTATCACCCGGCTTGCCAAGCGCCATAAAGGCGGCCTGATTGGCGTTTGCGCCTGAATGCGGCTGTACATTGGCAAACTCGACACCAAACAGTGCCTTGATGCGCTCAATCGCAAGATTTTCGACACGGTCCACATCGACGCAGCCGCCATAATAGCGCTTGCCCGGCAGGCCTTCAGCATATTTGTTGGTCAGGACCGAGCCCTGAGCTTCGAGTACGGCGAAAGACGTGATGTTTTCGGACGCGATCAGTTCAATCCCGTCCTGCTGACGTATCAGCTCTGCATTGAGGATTGCTGCAACCTCGGGATCGGCCTCGTTCAGACCGCGATGAAAGAAATTGTGCTGGGCGGACATGTTCTCGCGAATTGACATTCTTTTCTCTCCCAGAGGGGGCGCGCGGACGCATAAAATGGCGTATCACGAACGCCAATATCCCAGATTTCCCCCCACCGCCAACCCGTTTAGCACGGATAACCCCGTTTTAGAGGAAGACTGAATGGCCCAGCCCCTCGCCGCTCTGTGGCGGCGTAAACCGATTGCCAGTATCTCCGACACCTCCGCCGAACAGGGTATGAAGCGTGTGATCGGCCCGTTCTCTCTGATTGCATTAGGTGTCGGAACGACTGTCGGGGCCGGACTCTTTTCATTGACTGGCATCGCTGCCGCCCATAATGCGGGGCCTGCGGTCATTCTCGCTTTCATTGTAGCGGCAATTGCCTGCGGATTTGCGGCCTTCTGCTATGCCGAGCTGGCAAGCATGATTCCAACAGCAGGCTCGGCGTATTCCTATGCCTATGCAACACTTGGAGAGCTTGTTGCCTGGACAATCGGCTGGGATCTCGTTCTGGAATACACAGTCGGAGCCGCAGCCGTGGCATCGAGCTGGTCGAGCTATCTGGCTTCCATCCTTGGGCAATGGAATCTTCATCCTGATCCAAGATGGATGGCTTCACCCATGACAATGGTGACGCTAGCAGACGGCACTACGGCTCATGGCTGGATCAATCTGCCCGCCATGGCGGCAATCGTCTTCATTGTCATGCTCCTGCTGCGAGGGATCACCGAATCCACGCGTATCAACGCTGTTGTGGTGGTGCTCAAACTCGCCGTGGTCGGTGCTTTCATCCTGTTCTGCACCCCCTATATACAGAGTGCGCATTACACGCCTTTCATCCCTCCCAATACCGGGGAGTTCGGTCATTTCGGATTATCCGGGATCATGCGAGCTGCGGGGATGATCTTCTTTGCCTATCTTGGCTTCGATATCATTGCGACAACGGCGCAGGAGGCCAAACAGCCCGAGCGCACAATGCCCATTGGCATATTGGGCAGTCTCGTGATCTGCACGATCATCTATATCGCCTTTGCCTTCGTCCTGACGGGTGTGGTGGATTATCGCCAGATGGAAAACGATGGCAGCCCTGTTGCAACCGCCATCGACGTTACCCATCTGTTCTGGCTCCAGGGAGCCCTGAAATTCAGCATCCTCTTCGGATATATCTCGGTGTTGATGGGCCTCATGATGGGCCAGGTGCGTGTCTTCTACGCCATGTCGCGTGACGGGCTCCTTCCCTCAGTTTTCGGCCGACTGAGCCCACGCACCCGGGCCCCTGCTTTCTCTCATCTGATCTTTCTTGTCGTCACATGCCTTCTCGCCGGGCTGGTGCCGATCTCGGTACTGGGCAACATGACCTCGATCGGCACGCTGCTGGCTTTCGTGCTTGTCTGTGTGGGTGTGCTGATCCTTCGTCTGCGTGAACCGGATCGTCCCAGAGCATTCAAGGCGCCAGGTGGCCTGCTCATGCCAATCTGCGGCATCATCAGCTGTGGTCTGGTCATGATGTCTCTCGATAACCTGACCTGGTTACGCCTGATCGTGTGGCTTGCAGCCGGGCTGGTTGTCTATGCCACCTATGGATACAAGAGAAGCAAACTCACAACAGGGGAGATCTCTCGATGATCACCGGTGCTTATCCGCTCAGCCGTCCGCGCCGAAACCGCTTTGACGGGTTCACTCGCCGGCTGGTCGCTGAAACCACTCTGACAGTCGATAATCTTATCTGGCCCATCTTTGTCTGTGACGGCTCGAAGATACGTACCCATGTCGGCTCCATGCCAGGCGTGGAAAGGGTCAGTGTCGATCTGCTCGAGGATCATCTTGCTGAGGCTGTTTCACTGGGCATTCCGGCTGTAGCGATTTTCCCGATCACACCACCTGCCATACGCGATGCAAGAGGCAGCGAAGCCACAAACCCCGACAATCTGATGTGCCGTGCGACAAGAGAGATCAAACGACTCTATCCTGATCTCGGCGTGATCGGCGATGTAGCGCTTGATCCCTATACAGATCATGGTCACGACGGTCTGATAGAAAACGACTATGTCGTCAATGATGCCTCGGTTCAGCTTCTTGCTCGTCAGGCAGTCAATCAGGCGGCTGCAGGTGTCGATATCATCGCACCTTCCGACATGATGGATGGACGCATTGGCGCCATCAGAGTGGCACTCGACGAGGCGGGATACGAAAACACCCGGATCATGTCCTATGCTGCCAAATACGCATCCGCGTTCTACGGACCATTCCGGGATGCGCTCGGTTCTGGCGGTCTGCTCAAAGGCGACAAAAAAACCTACCAGATGGATCCGGCAAACACCGACGAAGCCTTGAGAGAGGTCGCTCAGGACCTTCAGGAAGGTGCCGACATGGTCATGGTCAAGCCCGGCATGCCCTATCTTGATATCATCAGACGGGTTCGGGACAGGTTTGCCGTACCGACCTTTGCCTATCAGGTTTCCGGTGAATATGCGATGCTCATGGCAGCCATCCAGAATGGCTGGCTTGATCACGACCGGGCCATTCTTGAGAGTCTTCTTGCCTTCAGACGCGCCGGATGCAACGGTGTACTGAGCTATTTTGCCGTAGACGCGGCGCGACTTCTGTCACGAAGCGCATGATTTTCACCCGGCGGGATAAAGGCCGAAGCGCCTATGCTGCCGGGCTGGAAGCTGAACAGAAAAGCTGCGATTATCTTGTAGATAAAGGCTGTATCATTCTGGCCAGACGGTGCAGGACACCCTGCGGCGAGATCGATATCGTCGCCGCATCGGCGACACGCCTGATTTTCGTTGAAGTAAAGCAGCGTCGCACTCTTGATGATGCGGCTTTTGCGCTCACGCCTGCGCAACAGAGACGGCTGGTGAGCGCTGCAGATTACCTTGTCCAGACCAGAGTTTCATGGCGGCGAAACGAAACACGCTTCGACGTCGCACTTCATGATTCATCAGGACATATGCGTTGGCTGGCAGACGTGCTGCGAGCTCTTTAGATGCCTCAGAAAACGCGGGATTACTCCTCGTTTCCGGAAGACCGGCAACGAGTGAAACAGAAAGGAAATTTTTCTCCCCCCCAAGAACCAGGGAGGCGCTTTTGATCAGCCGTGGCGACGAACGTGATGAGCCTTGCTGCTGACAGGAGCCTTTGCATGGTACACGACTGTATGAACCAGAGAATGACGTGAGGGCATAGCTGCATGATGGGCAGCAGCCTGATGGATCGTGACGCTGCGATGCGTATGGCTCGCTGCCGGACGATGATAAACAGGCGTAGCGGTCAGGGCATCAAGGGTAAGCTTTGAGGCTTCCCAGTCGGTGATCTCTCTCGCACTTGCACTGTGTGAAGCAAAGGAGGCTCCAGCAGCTACGACAGAAGTAACGAGCTTGAGAACCGAAAGACGCCGCATTTTTTATTCCCTCTGGATGTTCCGAGGGAGGTTAGGCAGGAGACACGCACCGCAACAAGAGGCCTAAAGCAGATTTTTTCAGTCGAAAATCCCGCGTTGCAATCCTGCCACAGTTTAGGTCAAAACGATGGCAGAACGCATTATTTATGGCGCGATTAAGGCAGAATCAGGCCACTTTTTTGGCGATATTCTTCTCTTCGAAGAGAGACTCCAGTTCACCGCTCTGGAACATGTCAGTTACAATATCGCAACCGCCAATAAACTCGCCCTTGACATAAAGCTGCGGCACTGTCGGCCACTGGGAAAAATCCTTGATACCCTGACGGATTTCGGGGCTGGCCAGAACATTGGCTGTTTCGAAATCAACGCCCATATGGCCGAGGATCTGAACAACGCGAGCCGAAAAACCGCATTGCGGGAACAGCTTGTCACCCTTCATGAAAAGCATGACAGGATTTGCATCAATAAGCTGCTGAATTTGCTGAAAAATGACTTCGGCCATGGTTCGCTCCTGTTCGCGAGAGTCGTACTGGGTCTATAATGCTTGATTATAGACCCAGCAAGTCTGGATTGTCAGGGAATTTGTGTCTTGAGAGCCAGAGCGTGAAGCTCTGTTCCCATACGCCCGCCAAACGCGTCATAAACCAGCTTGTGCTGACGCACTCGTGGCAGCCCCGCAAAGGCGGTGCTGGTCACGGTTGCTGCGTAATGATCGCCGTCTCCGGCAAGGTCCTGTATCTCGATCACAGCATCAGGCAGGGCTGCCTTGATTGTGCGTTCGATTTCCTCTGCACTCATGGGCATAAATCAGCGCTCCATCAGCTTGGGGAAAAATTCAGCATTCACTTCGCGCATACGTTCAGCTGAAAGCGACATACCATCCTTGAGTACCAGACTGGTACCGCCGGTACGACCCAGATGACGCACAGGAACATGCGCCTTTTCCGCCGCATCGATCAGGGCGGCAGCATGCTTCGTGGCGATCACGTAGCATGCCTGGTCCTCACCGAAGTAATAGGCATGGAGGCTCGTCCCGTAATGCGGCTTGTCGAGATGGCAGCCAACTCCGCTCGCCATGACCATTTCGGCAACAGTCACAAGCAGGCCACCATCGGCAATGTCGTGGCAGGCCTCGACACAGCCTTTCGCGATCATACTCCGCACAAAATCGCCGTTACGGCGCTCGGCATGGAGATCGACGACCGGAGGCGCACCCTCTTCACGATGGCAGATTTCGCGCAGCCAGAGTGACTGGCCGAGTTCACCGCGGATCTCACCAATCAGAACCAGCTCGGCATGGTCAGGCATACCAAGACCAATGGCCCTGGTTACGTCCTCGATCACACCGATCGCGCCTATTGCCGGAGTAGGCAGGATGGGCTGGCTCAGTCCGCTCGGATGGCTTGTCTGGTTATAGAGTGACACATTCCCGCTCACGACCGGGAAATCAAGCGCACGGCAGGCTTCACCCATGCCCTTGATAGCATCAGCGAACTGACCCATGATTTCCGGCTTCTCGGGATTGCCGAAATTCAGGTTATCTGTCACGGCCAGAGGCAGAGCTCCTGTCGCCGTGATGTTACGCCATGCTTCAGCGACTGCCTGCGCACCACCGGCACGCGGATCAGCCTGACAGTAACGTGGCGTACAATCTGTCGTCATGGCCAGACCGCGCTTCGTTCCCTCCACGCGTACAATGGCCGCATCGGCAGCACCGGGACGACGCGCCGTCTGACCACCGACACCACTGTCATACTGGTTCCATACCCAGGCGCGCGAGGCGAGATCGGGACAACCCAGCAGAGTAAGCAGTGCATGTTCGATACCGGCCGGATCAGCTACCGTACCGAGACGTGCCGGTGGTTCGGCATGGGTCATCGGGCGATGATAAAGCGGTGCCTCATCAGCCAGCGGTGCAAGAGGAATATCCGCTTCGACCTTGCCCAGATGCTTGACCGTGATATGCGCCGTGTCCGTGAGAACGCCTACGATCGCGAAATCCAGATCCCATTTCTCGAAAATGGCACGTGCCACATCGGTACGTTCGGGCTTGAGCACCATGAGCATACGCTCCTGGCTCTCGGACAGCATCATTTCATAGGCGGTCATGCCGGTTTCGCGCTGCGGCACATGGTCGAGATCAAGCTCGATACCCACACCGCCCTTACCAGCCATTTCAACCGCTGACGAAGTCAGACCGGCAGCACCCATGTCCTGGATGGCCACGATCGCGTCGGTTGCCATCAGTTCGAGACAGGCCTCGATCAGCAGCTTCTCGGTGAACGGGTCACCTACCTGCACCGTCGGGCGCTTGGAGGCGGCATGTTCGTCGAATTCTGCCGAGGACATGGTGGCGCCATGAATGCCGTCACGACCGGTCTTGGACCCGACATAGACCACCGGATTACCAATACCGGCAGCTGCGGAGAGAAAGATCTTGTCCTGAGAGGCGATGCCAACCGTCATGGCATTGACCAGAGGATTACCGTTATAAGCCGGATGGAAATTGATCTCACCACCGACCGTCGGGACACCTACGCAATTGCCATAACCGCCAATGCCGCGCACCACGCCATCAATCACGCGCTGGGTAACAGGCAGACTCGGATCACCGAAGCGGAGTGCGTTCAGATTGGCGACCGGACGGGCCCCCATGGTGAACACGTCGCGCAGGATACCACCGACCCCGGTCGCTGCCCCCTGATAGGGTTCGATGAAAGACGGATGGTTGTGGCTCTCCATCTTGAAGACAGCAGCAAGCCCGTCTCCGATATCAACCACACCGGCATTTTCGCCGGGACCGTGGATGACCCAGGGAGCCTTTGTCGGCAGCGTCTTGAGATGGACCCGTGACGATTTGTAGGAGCAATGCTCGGACCACATGACCGAAAAAATGCCAAGCTCGGTCAGGCTTGGCACGCGGCCCATGATGTCGAGAACCTTCTGGTATTCCTCAGCGGAAAGACCGAAGCGCGCGGCGAGTTCAGCGTTGACGATCATGCTCATGCGACGAGACTCTTCACCAGACCCGAGAACAGTGGCACGCCATCTGTTGCACCAAGGTCGGGATCAACCAGGTTTTCAGGGTGCGGCATCAGCCCGCAGACACGCTTGTTGGCACTCAGAACACCGGCAATGGAGCGCTGGCTGCCATTCGGGTTGCTGATACGGCTTTTTGCATCCAGCCCCCCCTTAGCGCAGACATAGCGAAAGGCCACGCGGCCCTCGCCCTCAAGACGATCAAGCTCGCCTTCCGCTGCCGTGTAATTGCCATCGCCATGAGCAAGCGGTGCCCTGAAGACATCGCCCTTTGCCCAGTCACGGGTAAAAGCCGTGTCGTTGTTATCAACGCGGAGATAGCCATCCTGCGAGAGGAAGCGCATACCCGCATTGCGCAAGAGTGCGCCGGGCAGAAGCTGCGCTTCGGTCAAAATCTGGAAGCCATTGCAGACGCCCAGCACATAACCGCCACGTTCGGCGAAAGCGCGCACCTCGCGCAAAATCGGCGAATGGGCCCCCATGGCGCCTGAACGCAGATAATCGCCAAAACTGAACCCGCCCGGAAGCACGATCAGATCGAGGTCAGGTAAAGACGTGTCGCGATGCCAGAGCATGGTCGGCGCTTTGCCACTGACCAGACGCAGGGCCTGCTCCATATCGCGCTCACGGTTTGTACCCGGAAAGACGACAATACCGGCTTTCATCATTTACCCCCCTGCCCCGAGCATGGATAAGCCTCATGCAGCGCGGCAAAGACTGACTTGCCCACCGGGTATTTCAGAACATCCTGATGCGCTTTGAGCCAGGAGAGAACCTTGCCGCGCATGGCATCTGTCGTCTCGGCATCTGGAACACAGAAACCTGCCGTCGATGCTGCGTCGCCATTGCTTTTCGCATTCAGTGCGGAAAGCGCTCCAGAATCCGCCATGCCAGCAATATAGGCATCACACACAGCCTTGCCCTGCGGCTTGGAGCAGATCTGACCGAAACGCCCCGCCTGCATGGAAGAAAGACGATGCTCATCGGCCTGCGCCACACCGGCAAACGCGCCCATAAGCAATGCAAGTGCCATTGCCGTCAGGAGGGCTTTTTTCGGGCTCATCCAACAACCTCGACAGCAAAATCCTCGATAACAAGATTTGCCAGCAATTCACGAGCCATAGCCTCGCCCTGTGAAAGAGCCGCTGCACGATCGTCTGTCGCCAGATCGAGTTCAATGGTCTTGCCGACGCGCACTTCACCGACATTGGCAAAACCGAGCACATCGAGAGCATGGCCGATGGCCTTACCCTGGGGATCGAGCACGCCTTCCTTCAGCATGACATTGACGCGAATTTTCATTGCATGACCTCCGGTCCTTTAAGATCGCCATTCCCTGCTTCGGGCAGGATGCCCAGGCGGCGAGCCACTTCCTGATAGGCTTCCTCGACACGTCCCATATCCCGGCGGAAACGGTCCTTGTCGAGCTTCTCGCTCGTCTTGGTGTCCCACAGGCGACAGTTATCGGGAGAAATTTCATCGGCCAGAACGATGCGCATCTCATCATTTTCCCACAGCCGGCCAAACTCGAGCTTGAAATCAACAAGCTGGATGCCGATACCCTGGAACATGCCTGTGAGAAAATCGTTGGTACGCAGCGCATAAGCGTTGATCTCGTCGAGATCCTGCGCATTGGCCCAACCGAAAGCCGTAACGTGCTCTTCCGATACCATCGGGTCGTTGAGCGCATCGTTCTTGTAGTAATATTCCAGGATCGAGCGCGGCAGACGCGTGCCTTCCGCAAGGCCAAGGCGTTTGGCGATCGAACCCGCAGCTACATTGCGCACCACCACTTCGAGCGGAATGATCTCGACTTCACGGATCAGCTGTTCACGCATGTTGAGGCGACGGACAAAATGGGTCGGAATACCGATTTCATGCAGGCGCAGCATGAGGTGTTCGCTGATACGATTGTTCAGCACGCCCTTGCCGGTGATGATGCCCTTCTTCACGCCGTTTCCGGCAGAAGCATCGTCCTTGAAATACTGAACGAGTGTCCCTGGTTCGGGACCCTCGAACAGGATCTTGGCTTTTCCTTCATAGAGCTGACGACGGCGTGCCATGACGATCTTTCAAAAAAGGTAAAACGGCGTTGCGACGCATATAGCAGCGCAGCCCCGCCGTTCATACCCATGATCGATCCGATCTGCCTCCGCAAAAGGAAGCGGTTTGTCTAGCGTGTCGAGACCTGCGCCTTGGCGTGGGCCACTGGCGCAAACGTTCCGTCACGCAGGGAGGCTTCAAGCTGCTCCAATGAACGACCACGCGTTTCGGGCACATAGCGCAGCACAAAGAAGAAGGAGAGAGCATTGACGGCAGCGAACAGCCAGAACGTTCCACCTGCACCCAGCGCCTTCACCATGCTGAGCGTGGTCAGCGAGATGATCAGATCAGCACCCCAATGGCTGGCTGCGACAAGGCTCATACCCGTACCACGGCAGGAAAGGGGAAATACTTCAGCGCCAACCAGCCAGATCGCGACCGAAAGACTGCCAACATTGAACACGACATAGCCAACAACCGCAGCGGCCGTAACAAAAGCGCCCCAGCCATGGGTCTGCCCCGTAAAGAACATGAAACCGAGCAGGACGAGCGACACAACTGCACCCGGGATCATACGGAGCATCAGGGTGCGACGCCCCCAGGCATCCACTGCCCAGCCACCGAATGCCACTGTACCGACCATGGAAACACCAACAGCGACAGAAGTCAGCAATGCGGAAGACTGACCGAACCCGGCATCGGCAAAGATGGTCGGTGCATAATACATGACCGCATTGATACCGGTGAGCTGGCAAAGCAGCGCGATACCAACAGCCGCAATAGTTGCTGGACGGACCCAGGGCTTGAACACCTCGGAAAGCGGAGCTTTCTCGTCATGCTGGTCCTGGATGTCCTGCAACTCACGATCTGCTTCGGCATCTGTCTTGCGGACGCTGCGCAGCACTTCGCGGGCACGCTCGAACTCACCCTGCATGGCCAGCCAGCGGGGGCTGTTGGGCAGGAAGAGCATGCCAACGAACAGGATAACCGCAGGAATAACACCGAGACCAAACATCAGGCGCCAGGAATAATCCTGCAGAAGATAGCCGGTGATAAAGGAAATCAACTGGCCAAAAGCAATCGCAAACTGGAAAGCGACCACAAGCGAGCCACGACGTTCCGGCGGCGCAATTTCAGCGATGTAGATTGGCACGATCTGCGATGATGCGCCGATAGCCAGACCAAGAATGAGACGTGCAAAAGTCAGAACAGAGACAGTATGCGCGAAAGTGACGATAACTGTTCCGATCAGAAACAGCGTTGCCGCTGCGATAATCGTCCGGCGGCGACCAAGCCTGTCAGAGAGAGGGGCTGCCGAGATACAGCCAATCAGCGCGCCGAGAATAACCGCTGAAGTGACAATTTCGGCGCTCTCCGTCGTCAGCTGGAACTGTGGTGTGAGTTGCAGCAGGGCGGCGGAGATAATGCCGGTATCATAACCAAACAGTAGGCCGCCAGTGGCGGCGATCACGGCAATAAAGTTGGTAAGGGCATGCCCTCGGGGACGTGATGTGGAAGCCATTACAGAGCCTTGGTTTTAGAACTCACCAGATATTCATCTGAGATTACAACCAGGTTACTTCCACACGACACTGGGACAACGTCAACACCCAATATGTGATCTTAACCAAAAATCTTGTTGAAAATGCGGTCTACGGCAACAAGATGGCGTGTGCAGTCCATTGCCTCATCCAGAATCTTGCCATCGACACGCCCCGCAACCTCCGGATCCTGATCAAGATTTTCGCGGAAACTCCGTCCGTCGGGCTCACCAAGCTTCGTCCAGGTCTCCATCGCATTCCGTTGCACGATACGATAGGCATCCTCACGTGAGATGCCCGAACGGGCCAGGGCAAGCAGCACCTCACCAGAATGGACCACGCCTCCAAGCGATTCGAGATTAGCCATCATGCGCTCGGGATAGACCACCAGCTTGTCCATCATGCCGGCAAGACGCATCAGCGCGAAATCGAGCCCAATCGTCGCATCAGGTCCGATATTACGCTCGACAGAAGAATGACTGATATCGCGCTCATGCCATAATGCCACGTTCTCAAGCGCAGGCACGACATGAGAGCGAACCAGACGCGCAAGACCCGTCAGATTTTCGGACAGAACCGGATTGCGCTTGTGAGGCATCGCCGAGCTGCCTTTCTGGCCCGGATGGAAGAATTCTTCCGCCTCGCGCACTTCGGAGCGCTGAAGATGACGCACTTCAACCGAAAGGCGCTCAATCCCGCTGGCGATCACACCAAGAGCACAGAAAAAGGCTGCATGACGATCACGCGGAATAACCTGTGTGGACACATCCTCTGCCACAAGCCCGAGACGCTCCGCCACGAATTCTTCCACACGCGGATCAACATGAGCATAGGTACCGACCGCACCAGAAATCGCACAGATGGCAATCTCCTTGCGTGCGGCCAGAAGACGCTCGCGATTGCGGGCAAATTCTGCATAGTGCCCGGCAATTTTCAGTCCAAAGCTCGTAGGCTCGGCATGAATGGCATGGGAACGACCGATCGTGATGGTATTCTTGTGCGCATAAGCCTGCTTCTTGAGCGCGGCGAGAACATCGTCGATATCCTTCAGAAGCAGATCGGACGCCTGAACGAGCTGGACCGAAAAGCAGGTATCGAGAACGTCGGATGATGTCATGCCGAGGTGAACGAAACGACTCTCAGGTCCGATCTTTTCGGCAAGCCATGTAAGGAACGCGATGACATCGTGGCGGGTCACAGCTTCGATTTCGTCAATGCGCGCCACATCAGCGTCCGAGAACGCTGCCATGGCAGCATCGCCACGCTCACGAATGACCTTGGCAGCCTCTTTTGGCATGTCGCCCAGCTCTGCCATCGCCTCACATGCCAGTGCCTCGATCTCGAACCAGATGCGATAGCGATTGGTGGGAGACCAGATGGCGGTCATTTCGGGACGGCTGTAACGAGGCACCATGGGCGTGCAAACTCCTTGATATGATCGACGCAACTCACAAGGACGGGTCGAGAAGAAGCCCCTCTTACCGCAAGATGAGCACGCGGGACACTCTTGATCTGGGTGGTATCTCCCGGCTGCACGTGCTGCGTGGCGAATTGCGCTTGGTCTGGGCTTTGACTAGCATCGGTCTTGCACGAAAAAACTGGAGGTTGATGTGGCGCCTGATCTTACCTGGCACGCCCTGATTGCGCTCGCACAGGTTATACTGATCGACATCACCCTCGCCGGGGATAACGCCGTTGTGATCGGCATGGTCGTGCGGGGACTGCCAGCCCAGCAAAGACGCAAGGCCATCATGGTTGGCGTTGTTGCGGCCGCACTCATGCGTATTGTTCTGGCTCTTGTTGCCTCGCGCCTGCTCGCCGTTCTGGGTCTCACCCTCGCCGGCGGATTGTTGCTGCTCTGGGTTTGCTGGAAGATGTATCAGGAGCTACGCCACCCTGAGGAAATGACAGATGACGCCCAGAGTGGTTCTTTGTCGAAGGCGATTTTTCGTATCATCATAGCCGATCTCTCCATGAGCCTCGATAATGTGCTTGCCGTTGCCGGTGCTGCACTTGGTCACCCTTACGTGCTTGTGACTGGCCTGGCCTTCTCGGTCGTGCTGATGGGAGCAGCTGCGACGCTGGTAGCCAATCTGTTGAACCGCTACCAGTGGATCGCCTGGCTCGGCCTCGCCATTGTTGCTTTTGTTGCGTGCGAGCTGATCTACAAAGGCAGTATGGAGGTTGTGCATCATGTCGCGGGTTAAATCCTTTCTCCTGACCGGATCACTCATCCTGCTGGCCGGATGCAGCTCACAGGCCCAGGAGCAGAGCCAGCCTCCGGCACCTGAAGCCCTGAGCCAGGATGACGCAGTACCCGAGACTCCTAGTGCCATCTCCAGGCCAGCTTCGGGCGATGTTGCCTCACGACTGGATCAGTGGCTTGCGCTCGTTCAGGCAGGGGCATCGCCAGGCGCACGCGCCTATGCCGATTTTCTTGATCAGACACCGAACTGGCCCGAGCGCGTGGTTATGATCACGCGCTACCAGCAGGCCCTCGCTACCCGCACAAGCGATGCCGAGCTCCCGGAACTCTGCCCGAGAGAACCACTGACCAGCGTTCAGGCATTTATTCGCTGCGCCACGTTACTACCCGACGCATCCAGTCAGGCCAGACGCATCTGGCGCAATGGTGCCGACCGTGAAACGGATTCCAGCCTGATTCTTGCTGAGTACAGCACGTCTCTCACTCCTGAAGATCACTGGGCGCGTTTTCAGCGCCAGATCCGCACCCGCCAGTTCACGGCAGCCTCCCGGCAGGTTTCACTTCTTGCGCCACAACGTCAGGCGTTGGGTCGCGCACTGATCGCACTCCAGTCGAACGCACCCGATGCAGCTGCCCGGTTCGCCGCCCTGCCCCCATCACAGCGCGCAGAACCGCAAGTCATGATTGCGCGCCTCAGACAGCTACGCCGTATCCCTGACCTCGAGACAGCCTATGCTCTCTGGCAGGAGGAAGGTTTCGCAGGACAGAAACGCGCACCATCTTCGGACTGGACGAATGAAAGGCTGGGTCTTGCGCGGGCCTTTCTTGTCCAGGGGGCTGTATCGCAGGCACGTATGCTTGCCGATGATACGACGCTAGCCACAAGTGCGACGCCACGCCTTGAAGCGTCGTTCCTGAGGGGCTGGATTGATCTGCGTTTTCTGAAAAACGCATCACAGGCCCGCAATGCATTCAGTGAATTGTCACAGCAGACCAGCCTGATCACAAAAAGCCGCGGGTACTACTGGCTGGGCAGAAGCTTTGCCGATGCGGGCAACAGGGCGCAGGCGGATGAGGCCTATCGTCATGCAGGCTCAATGCCGACGACCTATTACGGGCAACTCGCCCTTGCTGCTCTGGCAGGCCGCGACGACACGCTTCTCCCTGGCGGAGGCGATATCCCCGGACTTGCTGCCGCACTGAGCCATATTCCTGTCCTGCAAAGCGGTCCTGTTTCTCGTGCTGACCTGATCGAGGCGGGCCGTCTCCTTCATGAGCGCGGTGATGACGACCATGCGCGCGAATTCCTGATGCTCGCCTATAGCGCCGTTCAGGACGCCCCCGGGCAGGCCGCCCTGGCCCGTTTTGCCCTTTCGATCAATTCATTCGAACCGGCGGTTTTCGCTGCACGTCGCACAGGCAGGCTTGGCGCAGCACTCTATCCCGAAGGCTGGCCGGTCCTTGATGCTGCGCAGGCCGAGGGTGATTCCCTGCCCCGGGGTCTCGCTCTTGGTGTTGCACGTCAGGAAAGCAGTTTCAACGCGCATATAAGCAGCCCTGCCCGCGCCATAGGGCTGATGCAGCTTCAGACCGGTACTGCCCAGGACGTGGCACGCCGGGCCGGGCTCAGAGGCATCGATACAAGTATCAGTGGTCTGCGTGATCCGGCAACCAATCTGACACTGGGACGGACCTACCTCTCGCAGCTCATGACGCGTTTCAACAATGTCGTCCCGCTTGTTCTCTCCGCATATAATGCCGGGCCGCATCGCACAGATCTCTGGCTGGCCAGTCTGCCACTCCCTCAACCCCTTACCCAGACCGGCCTGATCGACTGGATTGAGAGCATTCCCTACGAGGAAACCCGCTCCTATATCCAGCGCGTGGAGGAAAATATGGCACTTTATCGTGTTCTGGAGAATGGCACTCATGGCTGATCAGGTAACCGCGGCCCTGAGCGAGAAAGCCGCCCGTGTCCTTCATATCCTGCGGCAACATGGTGAGCGTCTTGTCACGGCGGAAAGTTGTACCGGTGGGCTGATTGCCGCTTTTCTGACCGCGCAGGCCGGATCTTCAGACGTTGTGGAAGGCGGCCTGGTTACCTATTCAAACAGCCTGAAAATAAGCGTGCTTGAAGTCTCATCACGTACCCTCGCTTCGCAGGGCGCCGTCAGCGAAGCCGTTGCTGTGGAAATGGCCATGGGTGCGCTGGATTGTGCCGAAGAAGCAACAATTGCGATTGCCGTGACGGGTATAGCCGGACCGGGTGGCGGAACAGAAGCAAAGCCGGTCGGAACGGTCTGTCTCTGCGTCATGCATGGCGCAAAAACTCCGATACACGAGACAGTATATTTTACCGGTGATCGCGAAACGGTACGTCTCGCCACGGTTGATCGTGCTTTTGACCTTGTTCTGGCGACACTGAGCTGAGCCATTTACGCCCTGGACCGGGGCGTAAATGGCAGGTGGAGCGGCTGTATCAGTTTTCGATGTGCTGAACCACTTCAAACCCTTCGAATACCGGCGGGCCAAGCGTCAGGGGCTTGTTACCACCAGCCCCTGCATGGGCCTTGCGAAACTGTTCGGACTGTGTCCAGGCCGTGAATGCTTCCTTGCTTTCCCAGAGCGTATGGGAAGACCAAAGAATATGGTCGTCCTTCACAGGACCGCGAAGCAATGCGAAAGACTTGAATCCAGGGACTGTGGTCAGCAGCACTTCCCGGTCCAGCCAGCGTTGGCGAAAAGCGTCTTCACTCTCGGGCAGAACCTGAAACCTGTTCATTGCGATATACATTGATGAACCCTTTTACTTCATGATGAACCGGGCAGCATGAGATCATGCGGCAGCAGAAAAGGCCGCCCTGTCTCACGATGATGCCCCAGAACGGTATCGGACAGACCGAACACGTCAGAGAGCATTCTGGATGTGATAACCTTTCCGACTGGGCCAGAATCATAGATCCGCCCTTTGTCCAGCACCACAATCCGGTCAGCAAAAGCGGCTGCCCAGTTCAGGTCGTGCAGAATTGCCAGACACGCCCCGCCTCTGCCTGTATGCGCCCGCGCCAGGGACAATATGAGCCCCTGATGGGCAATATCCTGTGCCGAAACAGGCTCGTCCAGCAGCAGGTATCCATTATCTCCATGCCAGCGCAGCTGTACCAGCACACGGGACAGATGAGCGCGCTGACGTTCCCCGCCTGAGAGAGAGGTTACGTCGCGTTCGATGAACCTGCCCAGCCCGACCTCATCCAGTGTCTGTCCGACAAGCTGTGCCAGACGTTCACGCTCTTCCGACCGGTGACATTCCGGCACACCAAACCGGGCGAGCTCCCTGACAGAAAAACGCGCCTCAAGGGTCTGGTCCTGTGTCAGCATGGCTCTCACCGATGCAAGTTTGCGCAGCGTATATCTGTCGAGTGGCAACGAATTGATTTCGACCAGACCATTACAGGGCGTCAACAGACCTGCTGCAACACGCATCAATGTACTTTTCCCAGCTCCATTGGGGCCTATTACAGCAACGAGTTCGCCCGGAGACAGACTCAGGGAGACCTTGTCGAGCAGAAAACGACCCTGATACATCACACTGATATCCGTGAGGGCCAGTGTCATGACGGGATTTCCTGGTCACTTCTGCGCATCAGCAACCAGATGAAAGCCGGGGCCCCCATACCTGCAGTGATGATTCCCACCGGAACATCGGAGGGAATGGCAATCAGGCGGGCCAGTGTATCCGAAAGCACCAGCAGCAGAGCACCAAGCAATGAGCTGCAAGGAACGAGAAAACGGTGGTCCGGCCCACTCACCAGCCTGACCAGATGCGGCACAATAACGCCCACGAAACCGATCACCCCCGAAAACGCCACACCCGAACCAACCGATAATGTCACAGCCAGCAGGCAGAGAAACTTCACACGGCCGACACGACAACCCATGAGAGCTGCATTCTCCTCGCCCAGGAGAAGAAGATTGAGCGGCCGGGACAGCGCCATAAGAAGGGTCAGCGACAAAAGCGTGAATGGCGCCAGAATCTCGATTTCACGCCAGCGTACACCGGCGAGACTGCCCATGGTCCAGAATGTCAGATCACGCAGAGCCGCGTCATTCGCCCGGTAAAGCAGAATTCCTGTTGCTGCCGATGCCAAAGCACCAAGAGCTACCCCTGCAAGAACAAGGCGGGAAGTTGATACCTTTCCCTGACGGGATGAAAAGCGCTGCAGAATACTGGTCATGATACAGGCGCCAATCATACCACCCGCCGGTATCCCCCAGCGTGCCATTATACCGGGGCCAAACCAACTCACGCCTTCAATGATCATCACTGTAGCTCCCAGAGCTGCACCGGAGGAGACACCGATAAGCCCCGGATCTGCCAAAGGATTACGAAACAGACCCTGCATGACAGCGCCGGCCGCCCCAAGCCCGGCCCCGACCAGAACGGCCAGAACAATGCGCGGAAGACGGATACCCATGATGATCAGTCGGGTTACAGCGGGGTCGTCTATCCCTTCGGGATGAAAACCGAAACCCGTCGCTCCTGAGGCAAGAGAGAGCAATACGCTTCCCAAAAGTGCCAGAACCAGAAACGTGAATGCCGGGATTATGGAAAGGCGCGAGACATTCATGCGGGATGAGTATGGTTCACAACCTGCTGGGCAAGTTCGAGGGCGGCTTCAGCAGTACGGGGACCAAACCCGAGAAGCTTTTCACCCTCCATATCGACAATCGCCTTGTGCTGCCCTGCCGGAGTAAGCATGACAGCCTCATCCGCAAGAAGCGCATCACGCATTGCCTGTCCGCCCTGACTCATCATCAGGATCACATCGGGCTTGAGGGCAATCAGGGCTTCTCGTTCAAGCGCCTTGTAACCGCTCATACCGGCACCGGCATTGGTCGCACCGGCCAGATTGATAATGGCATCAGCTGCTGTCCCTGTACCCGCAGCCATGGGCCGTCCATTGACTACACGCATGACGAAAAGAACGCGCGCCTTTTGAGGATGGAGTTCCTTCCATGCCTTGAGTGTGCGCAGCTGATTGTCCAGACGCACAACCATCCCCGCGCCTTTTTCTTCCTCACCAATGATGCGCGACAGGGTCAGAATCCGATTACGCACACCATCCAGTGAAGGGGTGGAGTCGATCATGACGATAGGCGTGGAGGATTCCATGACCTGATCGATGGCATTGGCCGGGCCGGAATCATTCATAGCCAGAACGAGATCGGGCTTGAGAGAAAGAATGCCTTCAGAAGAAAGCTGACGCATATAGCCGACGGATTTTTTTTCACGCAAAGCCGCAACAGGATAAGTCGAGGTAATATCAACCCCGACAATCCTGTCAGACGCACCAAGAGCATAAAGCGTTTCTGTAATCGTACCACCGATCGAAACGATGCGTGTCATCGAACCCAGCTTTATGCGCCGTCCACGGCAATCCTCGATCTGGACACTGCGGGTTTCACCGGCGCGCGCTGCACGGGCCGCAGCACCTGTAACGCCCGTAGCGAGGGCCGAAAGCCCGAACTGACGTCGGCTGAACAATCTGATGCTCATGACCCCTCCCCTTGTTACCGATGGTACGAGACCGAAGCTGTTGCTTCTTTTCCTCACTCGATGCGGCGGAGCTTTAAAGGAAGTTTTTACACCTTGCAAGTGAGAGTCATTCTCAATAAGCACTCGCAGCGTTCCATTAACGTGTCGTAAGGCCGAACCGATGATCTCAACACGTCAGGTGCTTTCTCTGTCCTCCGCTCTCGCCCTGATCACCCTGCTTCCAGGGCCGACACAGGCCCAGGAGCGTGACACGAACGAGAAAAGCCAGGGAAAACAGGGACAACGAAGCCTGTCTGCGACAAGCCATACTTCCACCTCCGGCGCGCCCCTTTCATCACACAGACAACCTGCCAGCACCGCCAGAGCAAGCTCGGGTGAGATTGTTCTCCCCAGTGTCAAGGTTCACGGCGCTACGGATCTTGTTGTACCCCAGGCAACCACCACACTGACCCGTCAGGACATACTGCGGGTTCAGCCGACTGAGCCCTACATGATCCTGACGGGTTTACCGGGGGTCTACTTCCAGAATGATGGCTCCCCTTCTCTCGCCATCTCTATCCGCGGCATGCAGGATTTCGGGCGGGTAAACGTCATGGTCGATGGCGCGAGACAGGACTTCCAGACCAGCAGTCATGGTGCCAATGGCAGTGTCTATGTTGATCCGGCTCTTCTGGCGGGGCTCGATGTCTCTCGTGGAACAGTGGCTACAGCAGATGGTTCGGGTGCCATCGCCGGTGTGGTCAATATGCATACACTGGGTGTCGATGACATCGTGGAATCAGGAAAACATTACGGCGTAATGGCGAGAGCGCTGGGCGGATCCAACAACTATGACGGATCGGGCATGGTTGGCGCGGGTATTCACATCCGCCCATGGCTCGGTATCGCAGCTGCATTCAGCATGCGCAGTTCAGGCAATTATGAGGATGGCGACGGTACACGCATTCCCCAATCCTATCAACGCATGCAGTCGGGTCTGTTCAAGATCGATATCAAACCCGGTATCGATCAAAGCCTGACTCTCGGTACGGTGATCTATCATAACCAGTTCGGTCAGGGGACAGAGAGCATCCCCGGCTCCAACAAGATCCAGAATAATCAGGGCAACATCGAATACCGGTTCACCCCTCACGACAACAAACTCGTAGCCTTGCATGTAAAGGGCTATGTGGTCTCCACGAGGCTGGATAACGCCATGCCTGCCTATCGCGCCATGACGATAGCTGCAGCCAACATGACGAAATACAATCTGACCACACTGGGCTTCGAAGCCGATAATACCTCGCAGTTTTCCCTTGGACCGGTTCTGGCCTCGCTCAACTACGGAGGCGAGTATTATCATGACTCGGTCGATACCAAGGACCAGACCGGCTATACCGGTTCTACACCTACGGGCAATCGCGGTGTGGGCAGCGCCTTCACGCAGCTGGCTCTGAACTGGAAGATCGTGCAGCTGACCGGTGCGCTGCGTTATGACAGCTACCACTCCTCAGGCAGTGGCGTTAATCTGGCGTCCGGTTTCACCCAGGTTCCTGCCGGCGCCTTCCACGCTTCCGGCAGTTCGGATGCTGTAAATCCCAAGGTGACACTTGCCGTCACGCCCGTTCGTGGATTGCAGCTCTATGGCAGCTACGGGCTCGGCTTCCGTCCACCCGCCATCACCGAAATGTTCATGGCAAGCTCTCATCCAGGTCTGAGCTTCCTCAAATTCGTCCCCAATCCCAATCTTGCTCCCGAGCAGACCTATGGGTGGGAGCTGGGTGCCAAGCTGCATTATCGTGACGTATTGATGGATGGCGACAAGGTCGAGTTCGACGGTGACTATTTTGACACGCGCATCAAGAACTATATTGCCCAGACGCGCGTCACCGGTCGGCCTGACAAGGGTTCTTTCATTCCCAATCTGGGTTATTTCTACCAGAACATGGCGGGCAACACCTACACGCGCGGTTTTGAGGGACAGGCCAAATACGATAACCGTTTTGTCTTCGCGACCCTCTCCTACACCAACACCAGTACCAAACTGCCCTACCCCGACTATACCGGATTTGGCGCACTCCTCACCACGCCTCCACGCTCGGTTCTGGCAGGAACGGTCGGCGTGCACCTGCTTGATAACAAACTGTCGATCGGCGGACGTATCCGTGCTGCGACACAAACACTGGGTCAGCCTTCAAGCAGTTCGGCCCTTTATCCGAAGCAGGGCGGTTATGTCGTGTTCGATCTGTTCAGCTCCTACCAGCTGACCAGGCAGATCCAGATGTTCGTCAATGCTGATAACGTCACGAACCGCCGCTATTATACAAATGCCATCTCCGCCATTCCCAATCAGGGACTTACCGTCATGGGCGGGCTAAGCTTCGCGCTGTCCCGGTAGGTCTTCGGACACGCTTCGTACGCCCTTGCATCAGGGCGTATGTTGCGGCAGGTGCGGATCAAAAAACAGGGACCGCACCATGTACGCTCCAAAACCACCGGATACCGAAACCCAGCTTGAATACCGGCTCGGCCAGTGGGCCAGACGTTATCTTCATGGCTTTCCCGGGATGTTCCTGTTTTTTGTGCTCAAGCAGGGTTGGGCATGTCTGTTTGGTGGTCTCATGCTGGGGGCCATACTAGCCACCCATTTCATCTGGTCGTCGCACTGGTCAGTTCATCGTTACGACGCGCTTTTCGTCTTTGCGATAGTGACACAAGCCCTGTTTCTCCGGTTTCGCCTTGAAACGAAACAGGAGGCGATGATCATTCTGGTCTTTCACATTACCGGCACCGCAATGGAATGGTTCAAGGTGTCAGCTGGCTCATGGGCTTATCCGGAGCCGGGTTTTTTCAAGATCATGCATGTCCCTCTTTTCTCCGGTTTCATGTACGCTTCTGTTGGCAGCTATATTGCCCGGGTGATCAGATTATTCAGCATGCAGTTTCATCCCTATCCCAGCTTCACCCTGTCCCTTTTACTGGCAACAGGCATCTATGCCAATTTCTTTACTCATCACTACATACCCGACCTTCGATGGATACTCGTTCTGGCCACGCTTCTGGTTTATGGTCGATGCTGGATAAGCTACCGTATAATTGAAACAAGGTGGCGTATGCCCCTGCCGCTCGCGGCATTTCTGGCCAGTATAGCGCTCTGGATTGCGGAAAACATAGGAACGTTCACCGGTACATGGCTCTATGCCCATCGACATTTCACCTGGGTTGTTCATCCGCAGAAACTCGTTTCCTGGTATCTGTTGCTCTATGTCGCGTTCATTACCGTAACACTGCTGCTTCGGCCTGATCGGGCTGTTAAGACCCAGCCGTGATGATCCGGGACCATATCCTGCTCAGCAAACGGTCTCGCCGTCTTCTTGTTATCCTGGCTTTTATCATCCTGGCTGGCCTGGCCTGTCGCCTCGCACCGCTCGGGCTCACCCCCTGGATCAGAAAATGGGGTGGCTCATTTTTGTGGGGGTGTCTTTTCGACTGCATGGCAGCCCTGCTCACGCGCCCTTCTCACCGCCTGCGGCGCTTTGCCATCGCTTTTATCGGAGTGTCAGCCAGTGAAGCACTGAAGCTGCTTCATCCGACTTTACTTGAGACCATACGCCAAAGTCAGACTGGCCACTTTCTGCTTGGGAGGCATTTCGACTGGCGTGACATTGCGGTATATGCTCTGGGTATTCTTGCCATGGATATATTCATCAGTCGCACAGAAAAAGGCAGATCGACCAGGCGCTAGCGCTGCTCTTTCCTTTTTGTTCAGTTCTGTCGTCAGATCGGACAAGGCGTTCGCAAAACCCTGTTCGACCAGAAGCCCATCCGATCAGAGCGATATTCTGGTGCGAAACCCGAACACTGCGGCATCGCGAATATTACGCTGTGCATTGGGATGAATGATATACTGGAAATCCGGGGCCAGATTGAGACCAGTCATGACATGCATATCGTAAAAAAGAGAAAAGACAGTCTCTGATTTCTGAACGCCGGTTGCACCGTTCGAAAATGGGCGATGATTTTTCAGCTGAAGGCGCTGGGTTTCGTTCAGAGCTCCCGTAACAGCGACATTGGCATAGAGGATGCCGATTGTATCGCCCGGTCGGCTCCTGATGAAACCACGATCAAGAAGTCCGACATAATGTTCGTCTCCGTAGGTGGAGACAGAAGGCTGATTATGGGCGTATCCCCCCATCAGGATCAGCCCTGAATCTATCCCTTTCCCGTGTCGGAGAAGCATCTGGTCAAACAATACCCATGCTTTCAAACGGCCATTCATGTGGCGTGGGGTACGGCCTGTCACGCCGAGCGCAGAGCCGTCAGCAGCTTCGGAAACATGGTTCAACGGGGCATGAATAGAGGCCATACCGATCTTGTAATGGCCGATAAGCCTGTGTGGCCCAAAGCTTGGAATATACCCTATTTCACCAACGCTTGTCGTGCCAGTCAGACGTGACGAGTTCAGTTGCCAGCCTGTATGATTGAATTTCGGACCGGCATCAGATGCGGGGTCATAGGCAAAAAGGCCTGCCTGTACGTAGAGATTGCGCAAAGGGTAGGCAATGATACGCCCTGCCCAGGTCGAATTCGGATAAACGCTGAAACCGGGATCTCTGCCGGTCAGTACTTTGGGATTGCCGCAAATGGCATTGGTCATAAACGCGCAATTCAGGGGGGATGCCGCAAAATTGAGGGCGACCGGTTCACGCCCCAGTTGAATGGCAAGTCTGCCATGGGCAATTTTTTCTTCCGCATAGGCAAGTACCAGATGAGCAGCAGCCCCACCGCTTGATGAACGCAGAATATCCTGCGACCGCACGAAAGAATCACCGAAATTCGGACTCGTATTGGCGCCGGAGCGATTGACGACCACGACCGAGGTCGAAAGACCGGGAATACGGGCCAGCCGGTTCCAGTCAATATCCGTCTCAAGACCAAGCTGATTCACCATAGACGAGGTACGGCGCGTTCCGCCCGTCGCATTGGCACTGAATTCGTTACGCATATCCAGCAGCACATCGATACCTCGATCCCTCAGCCTGTTCCTCAAATGCCAGGGATCGCCGTAGATAGGATGTACTACTGGCATCATGATACCAGGAAAGAACGGCAGATCCGGCGCGAGCGGTGTGGCCAGAGCCAGACTTGGACTAAGGGCAAGCCCCCCATTGATGGCCTGCGCCTGCGCCTGACGAGGCTGGAAACTGCCTGTAATACCCAGGATCAGAATCAGCAGGACCAGATGGCTGACGCTCCTGCTTTTCCGGGGAATGGCCAACAGACTGATAAAAGCGGCCACAGACATCCATAATCCCGGAATAGCCCTGTTGCCGGTATGGTGGATCAGCAGGGTACACAAGGCAGGCGTAAAACCGCCAACACAGGTGGCCAGGCTGTAGACGACCGAAAAACCGGCCGTTCTGATTTCTTTGGGAACATATTCCGTAAGGAATACCACAAGCGCACCGTTATACAGTCCATAGAGACAGGAGAGCCATAGAAGTGTCACAAGCATGCGGGTGAAGGATGGTGCAGCTGTGAGCCAGCACAGTGCAGGATAGACTGTCAGTATGCTGGCAATCGTCGCACCTGCCATAATCGGACGACGGCCTATCCTGTCTGACAGGGCTCCGGAGACAAGAAGCCAGACAAGGTTGGAAAGACCAACAAAAAAAGTAACTGTAAGCCCGGTTGTGGATGACAGATGCAGAACAGCGCTTCCGTAAGACGGCGTGTAGGCAGTAATCATGTAAAATGATACTGTTGTCATGAAAACCATGAGACAACCGCTGACTGCCAGACGCCAGTTCCGGAGAAGCGTGACAAAGGTTACCGCTACCCCGTGTCCGGTTCTTGCATGCGCACCCGAAGCCTCTGGTTCTGCAAGAGAACGACGCAGAAGAAAGAGAAGCGGCACAATGACACAACCGATCAACAGGGGAACACGCCAGCCCCATTGATCCATCTGTTCGGATGTCAGATGTCCGGAAAGCACAACGCCAACCAATGCCGCAAACATCACGGCCACTTGCTGCGATGCCGACTGGAAGGCGACAAGTAATCCGCGCCAGTGAGGTGGCGCAAGCGCGCTCAGATAAACCGATGTGGAACCGACCTCGGCGCCGGCTGAGAACCCCTGCACGAGCCGCCCGAACAAGACAAGCAATGGCGCCAGCAGGCCAATCCGCCTGTAGGAGGGCGTCAATGCCAGCATCAATGTGCCAAAGGCCATAAGGGACAGGGTCAGTATCAGGCCACGGCGCACACCTATCCGGTCAACATAGGTTCCCAGCACGAGAGCGCCCAATGGCCGCATCAGGAAAGCAGCCCCAAATGTCGCAAACACCATCATCAGCGAAGCCGCCGGGCTGGCATCGGGAAAAAAGGCGTGCGCAATATATTGGGCATAATAACCGAAGACTGAAAAATCATACATTTCGAGAAAATTGCCTGAGGCCGCACGCAGGGCATTGGTCAGGATGGACCGGCGGGAGACATGCTCCACTGGAAAATCGGTCTCAGTCATGGATCGGACCCCAAGCACGGGTCTGCACCGGATCGAGCCCCGTGGAACGGATATCGTCAGCGTTCTGTGCTGAGGACAAATAGTGTATCAGTGCCTTGCCTCCCTCTGGATTGGGGGAATCACGACAAAGCGCTGCGGAAAAATGAGTGATTTTCTGAAGGTCTTCGGGAATCGGCCCGACAAGCGAGGCCCCGGCCACCGGGATAATCTCGCTGATCTGCTGGAGGCCCAGAGCCGCATCGCCCCTGGCGACAATCTCCGCAACAGGCGTTTCCTGTATCTGTCTGGCTTTTGACGCCATCTGACGCGCAATACCGAGACGGTCAAACAGCGTATGAGAGACATAAACACCACTTGCACTGTCAGAAAATGCGACTAATGGCGCTGCCAGCAGGGTTTTACGCAGCGCGGCATCAGAGGAGATATCCGGATGCACGGTTCCTGCTTTGACCACCAGGCCGATACGGGAATCTGCCAGTATCTTTGTCTCCCCGGTCAAACCCCTGGCATGAAGGGCATCAAGCGCTGAGCCGACCATGATCAGAACATCGCATTTCTCACCACGGGCGAGACGCGCTGGTATGGCATCGTTGGTTGTGCCCATGGATGGGCCACGAATAACGACAAGATGACTGCCATTTTTTTCAAAGACCGGAGCCAGACGCTGAAGAGCGGCGGAAAAGCCACCCGAACACATGACACGTGTTTCATGAGCATCGGCAGCCAGGCTGGATATGACAGGGATGGCATGAAAGGCGAAAATAACTGCCAGACCTGTCCTGATCGGAGCGAACATAGGACAAATTCCTCCAGATTTCGGGCGGCATCTTTCTGGTACGGTCGATGCCCTGCACACAGCAGCCATCTAGTCCGGGTTAACATTACATGTCATTAATGTAATCTATACCGAACAGGTATGGATCTGAAGAATGATTGAACTGCGTCTCCTGAGAACATTTCTTGCCGTGGCGAATGAAGGTAACATCAGTAAGGCCGCAAGCCTGCTCGGCATGGCACAACCCCCCGTAACGAGACAGATCGCCGCTCTTGAGACCGCACTTGGCGCACGTCTTTTTGAACGATTACCCAGAGGAGTACGCCTGACAGATGCGGGGATGGCCATGGCAAAGGAGGCACAGACCTTGCTTGATCACCATGACGCCATGCTGGACAAGGTCGCACGTACCTCAAGAGGCGAACTCGGTCACCTCGCCGTCGGCTTTACGCCATCGGCCATCAGCCATTCTATGGTCGCCCCCATGCTTCGGGCTTTTCAGCAGACATGGCCGGGTGCCGAGCTGACATTTCGTGAAAACAATACGAGCCCGCTTCTGTCGGAAGTTGCCACCGGCCGACTGGATGTTGCCTTTGTCAGAACACCTGGTGAATTGCCTCTTGGCGTGAAAACCGAACTGCTTTTCGACGAGCCCATGATCGTGGCCTTCCCCCGCGATCATGTCCTTGCCATCACATCAGCAGATCAAGCCGTCTCTCTGGCGATGCTGAAGGACGCCGATTTCGTCATGTACCGGAATCCGCATAACCCGGGATTTCATGCCAGAATACTGGAAGCATGCCGGGTCGAGGGGTATGAACCCCGTGAGGCACATGTCGTGCCGCAAATGATCTCAGCCCTCAATCTGATTGAAGCGGGTATGGGTCTTTCCGTTTTTCCTGCCTCAATGGCCCGGTTTACAAGCGATCAGAGTGCTATTCGCCCGCTTGCCCCCATCCATGGTCTGACCGCCCCGCTTCTTATCGCTTTCACACGGTTACCTATGGGCCAGTGCAAGAAGAATTTTATCACGCTTGCGCGCAATCTCATCCGACAGGCACCAGGATCGCATTATCCTGTTTTATAAAACGCACAAGAAACAATTTCCACTATGCCATAAAAGACAATTATGTGACTACGCAATGACTGTTTTGTTTCAGTAACTATTTAATAAAATCATAATACAGTCTGCTGCCTTATGCCGATATTGACGGACCGTCATTCGTTCACGAAAAAAACGGCCTCTTCGATGAAATTCAGACACAGTCTCGTTCTTTCTGCCAGCCTTTCGGCATTGGTCATTGCTGCGCAATTACCAAAAGACGCGTATGCCCAGGAAGTTCCTGCCGCTCCGGTGCACGGTTCAGCTCCTGTGCATCAGAAACAGAAATCAGCGACAAAAGGCCCATCCAGCCGGGGCAGTAAGCCCCGTTCAAGGGAAATAGAAAGCAAGTCCCCTGAGTCGATCATTGTTCTTGGTGCCGGTCAGGCGCGTGAGACCCAGACCATCTCGCGCACGGCGATACAGGAATACACACCGGGAACCAGCCCCTTCAAGGCACTCTCGAAACTGCCAGGCGTGATGTTTACCTCGTCCGATCCACTCGGTTCCTATGAATGGTCACAGCAGATCATCATTCGCGGGTTTGATCAGAGCCGTCTCGGCTTTACCTTTGATGGCGTGCCACTCGGCAATCTGGCCTATGGCAACGATAACGGCCTTTCGATCGGACGCGCTCTCCAGACAGAGAATAATGGGCCTGCCACACTGACCCAGGGCGCGGGTGCCGTAGGCGTTGCCGCCTCGAATGACCTCGGCGGCGCGCTGCAATTCACCTCTATTGATCCCTCCGATAAATTCGGGGCGGATGTGAGTGGTACCATTGGTTCGGCCTCGACGTGGCGTACCTTTGCCCGCATCAATAGCGGCTTGCTCAAGACTGGCGGGAAATTCTACGTCTCATACAACCATCAGGACGCTAACAAGTGGAAGGGCGACGGCGTCCAGAGACAGGATCAGGCCAATGCCAAATTCGTCCAGCCGCTGGGCGAACATCTCAAGCTCACGGTGTTCGGTGACTGGTCCAAGCGCGCCGAAAACGACTATCAGGATCTGTCCCTCTCCCAGATCAGGAACTACGGTTACAATCTCGACAATATCACCGGCAATTATGCACTGGCGAAGCAGATCGCCTATGCCTACCAGAATAACACGGCCTTCCCCAAAGGGATCCAGAACCAGGACACAGTCTATTATAATGCGGGTGGTCTGCGCGAAGATGCGCTGGGTTACGGCAAGCTCGATTTCCGGATCAATAACCGGCTTTCTGGTTATGTCATGGGCTATGGACATACCAATTCGGGCGAAGGCGTCTGGGTGACACCCTATACAGCCACCCCGGCCCAGCTGGGCGGCTCGCCACTCTCGACCCGTACGACCGAGTATGACATCCATCGTGCCGGTTTCATTGGCAGCCTGACGTACAAGATCGCCAACCACGCCATCGAAGGTGGGTTCTGGTTTGAAAACAACAATTTCAATCAGGCGCGCCGCTTCTACCCGCTCGCGCTGGACGGCTCACCGTCTTCGACCCACTGGTACAAGAACAATGCTTTCGCAACACAGTGGCAGAGCGCCTTCAATACCAAGACCTACCAGGTGCATCTGGGCGACACCTGGAAAATCACGCCGAAACTCAAGGTCAATTACGGATTCAAATCGCTGATTGTCGACAATACGGCACGCGCCATGGACGGCAGTTATCTCGGCACGGCAGTTCCAACAGCCTATCCGTCAGGGTCGCTTAATGCCTCGAACGGTTTCCTGCCACAGGTTGGCGCGAACTATCGCTTCAACCATAATCACGAGATCTTCCTTGATTACAGCCGCAACATGGCGGCCTTTGACAGCGCCCAGACTTCGGGGCCGTTCTCGACCACTGTGGCAGGCTTCCAGGCGCTTCAGGGACGCCTGAAGCCTGAAATGTCGAATACCGAGGAACTTGGCTATCGCTACCATACCAAGACTTTCCAGGCGACGGTAACCGGCTACTATGTACAGTTCGAAAACCGCCTTCTCTCGGTCACGCAGGGCGTAGGCATTCAGGGAAATGCCTCTGTACTTTCGAATGTCGGTGGGGTGATTTCACGTGGCATCGATACGGCGGTAAACTGGCAATTCGCCCCGAACTGGTCGATTTTCGCCTCCTACGCTTTCAACAACTCGTTTTATCAGGACGACGTGATGGCGAATGGTACGGTCTCTGCTGCCATCAAGGGCAAGAATGTGGTCGGCATGCCGCGCAATCTCGCCAACCTGCAGGTCGGCTATGATGACGGTCAGATCTGGGGCAATGTCCTCATGCAGATCCAGGATCGTCGTTATTACACTTATACTAATGACGCATACGTACCGGCAAATGACGTCTTCAACCTGAATGTTGGTTACCGCTTCAAGAGCCAGAATTTCTGGCTGCGTGGCCTGGATACACAGATCAACGTCACCAACCTCTTCGATAAACGCTATATCGCAACGGTCGGGAGCAACGGCTTTATTAATTCGGATCCGTCCGGGACATTCCAGACGTTGCAGGCGGCTGCACCACGCATGGTCTTCTTCACGATTCGCAAGCACTTCAACTAAGAAAACGGAGCAACCGTCATGAAACCCAGCCGTCGGCATTTCCTCGGTCTTGGTGCTGCTACTCTGGCTGGGGCCATGCTCCCTGAAAATCTGAGACAGGCACTGGCTATTCCTGCCCATCGTGAGACGGGCACAATCATGGATGTAAAACACGTCGTGATCCTGATGCAGGAAAACCGTGCTTTTGATCATTACTTCGGCTCTCTGCGTGGCGTACGTGGATATGGTGACCCGCGCGCCGAAATTCAGGCTGATGGCAGCTCGGTTTTCGCACAGAAGGACGGAAACGGCCGCGCTATCTGGCCATTTCTTTTCGACACCGTTCACACATCGGCAGCCTGTCTGAAAAGTCTCGATCATAGCTGGAAAGGCACTCAGGCAGCGTGGAACGAATGGGATAGCTGGGTGCCCCATAAAACACCCATGACCATGGGCTATTTCACCCGCAAGGAAATACCGTATTACTATGCGCTGGCAGACGCATTCACCATCTGTGACGCCTATCATGCCTCACTCTTCGGGCCGACCAACCCGAACCGTCTCTATTTCTTCACCGGTACGAGCGGGCTTTCGGTCGGTGCAGCTGGCAAACAGGCTGTCGATAATGTCGATGACGGCAACTGGTCGGCCGACATGGCGCATGACAATCCCAAATTCGTCCCGTTTGACTGGACGACCTATCCCGAACGATTGCAGGAAGCCGGGGTAAGCTGGAAATTCTATCAGGAATACGACAATTTCGGTGATAACCCCCTCGCCTCGTTCCGCCAGTTCCGTAATCTCGACCATAAGGACTGGCGCTATCAGAACGCCCGCTCCATTGTTTCCGGTTCGAACAAGGAGAACATGCACGAACTCGAAGGCCGCTATCTGCTCGATGCGTTCGAGCATGACATTACCAGTGGCACCCTGCCTCAAGTCTCCTGGATTGTACCCCCGGCTGCCTTGTCAGAACACCCTGAAGCACCGCCCGGATTTGGCGAACATCTGATCTCAAAGCTGATCGATATCTTTGTCCGTCACCCCGAGACCTGGGCGAAAACCGTCTTCATCCTCAATTACGACGAGAATGACGGCTTCTTTGACCACGTGCCGCCCCCGGTACCATCACTGGCCAATCAGGGAGGTCAGACAGTCCCGACGACAGGCGAGGATTATCATGGTGAGCCTGTAGGGCTCGGCCCGCGTGTGCCTGCCCTGATCATTTCGCCCTGGACAAAAGGCGGCTGGGTCAATTCGCAGGTTTTCGACCATACTTCGGTAATCCAGTTTCTGGAGAAGCGTTTTGGTGTCATGTGTCCGACCATCACACCCTGGAGACGCGCTGTTTGCGGCGATCTCACTTCAGGTTTTGATTTCGAAAATCCCGATGCCGCATGGACTGCCGAGCTTCCCAATACCGATGACTACCTACCGCAGACACGCCTGTCCTGCGCTCACCCCCCCCCGCTCGTACCGGAAAAAGGGAGCCTGCCAGTACAGGAAGCAGGACAGAGACCAAGCCGTGCCCTGCCCTATCGTTTCGATGTCGAAGTCCGTCCCGATGAGCCTGCAAAACTCCGCTTCATCAATACCGGAACTCAGGGTGTGGTGTTCCGTATCCGCCAGACCGGCAAAGCCAGCGAGCATCTCACCGTTGCAGCAGGGCAATCCAGCGCGTTTCCCTGCGTAAGCAGGGGCATCGTTGAAGTTTATGGACCAGATGGCTTCTACCGTCTTTTCCGACCAGAAACCGGCATCGGTTTTTCTCTTGAGACACCTCTCAAGACATCAAGGCTTGTTCTCTCCTGTACTGCGCCATCAACCGTCAAAGCGCAGGTTCTGGACCATTATAGCGGGAAGATTGATGAACAAGTCATCGACAGGAACCCGGGCCTTTTTGAAATCAGCAATCTCACTACCAGCCACCATTGGTATCATCTCGAACTGAAAGATGAATCAGGAAAAACCCTCCTTGCACTTGCAGGCCATGTACAGACCGGCCAACCAAGCCACTCTGATCCGCATATGGGTCAGGTACCACCAGCGCGCAGATAACGTCTGCTCGTCGGTGACAGGTGCGCGACGTGAAACAGGCTGAAATCCATTTTTTGGGCGAAGAGTATTAACGCAGCGCACTACCAGCGTAAGGAATGAACCGTTGCTGCCTCATGATGTAACAAATATGATGAGATTGACCCCTGTCGTGAATTGACAGAGCAGATACTGACGTTAGGGTCGCGGGCGATGGTTCCCGCCTACCGGGATGAAAAGGGAACATGGTCCAAGGCCATGACTGCCCCCGCAACTGTAGGTGTCGAGAATGGTAACGCGGGTCATACCGACCCAGCCACTGGATTATCCCTCCGGGAAGGCCTGTTATCAGTCAGTGACGCACAAGTCAGGAGACCTGCCATCACACATGGTCACGGACGAGAACCAACGGGCGGGGTGTCCCGAAGGTGGCAGGTGCAAACCCGCCCATCGTAGTGATATGAAACCGGGATAGATCCACCATCATGCGCCCTTTGCGCCCCTTCAGATCGCTTCTCCTTGCAGGGTTGCCCCTTCTCTCTTTCTCTCAGGCAGCCGCACAGGACCAGAACACGGCCGATGAATACATTACAGCCCACGGCCAGAGCACCGGGCTGAATGCCCGACCGGCCATTGGCGGTAAACTCGGGCTGAGTCTGCAACATAACCCCGCATCGATCGCCGTGATCGACCAGAAGATCATATCCCAGCGCGGCTATGCCCAGGCCGAGCAGGCTGCTGACGCGGCCCCCGGGGGGACGTCAGGCGGCTCACCAGGCAATCCGGCGCAACTCATGATGCGTGGCTTCAGCGGGAACCAGATCCTTATCCTACGCGACGGCTTCTATTTCGGTCCTACGACCATGGTCAACCGTCCGCTCAATGCCTTTAATCTTGAAGCGGTCGAAGTACTCAAAGGCCCTTCTTCCGTTCTCTATGGGCAAGGCGCCGTGGGCGGCACGGTCGATATGCGGACACGTAGTCCCGATCCTGATCACGCCCATCTGGATACGTTGGTATCCTACGGCAGCTTCAACAGCTGGAACGCCGGAATAGGCGGTTCCATTCCGTTATCTCCCAGTCTTGCACTACGCAGCGACTTCAGCCGTACCTCGTCAGACGGTTACGTGAAAGGCGCCAATCCCCATAGCAACGACTGGACGACAACCCTCCTTTGGCATCCGGTCAGGAATTTCTCTGTGCGGCTGGGTATGGATTACCTGACAGACGAACTCTCGACCTATTACGGTGCGCCCCTCATCCCCGGCACTGCCGTTCAGGATGCAACTGGCGGGCTTCTCCACTCGTCAAACGGTCTCGTCATCAGCAAGCCATCCCTTTGGCGCAACTACAATGTCGCCAATCCGCGCGCCAGTTCGGTCAACGCCACTCCGACCCTGCATATTAACTGGATCCTCAACGATCGCATCACCCTCCATGACAAGGCTTATTTCACCTATGCAAAAAGACGATGGGACAATGCAGAAACCTACAGCTATGTCTCAGGTCTGAACGCTGTTGATGCTCATGGGAACCAGATCCTGCCTGGACGAATTGGCCGGGACCGCTTCTATGTCTATCAAAACCAGCATCAGGTCGGTGATACAGTCGATGTCCGGTTCGACAGCAGACTGTTCGGGCTGAGAAACCGTCTGGTGATTGGCGGAGACGCCTATTACATACGGTTTATCCGCAATCGTGGTTTTCCCGATGCCAGCTATGCCGATAGTGTTTCACTGGCCAGCCCTGAGCGCGGAGTTCTGGGTGCCTTCGAGGGTGAGTACCCCTACCGGAAATCTCCGACAACCATGATCGATGCAGGCATGTTCCTCGAAGACACGCTCTCGCTCACACCCAAACTTCGTCTGGTCGGCGGCTTTCGCTATGACTGGCTTTCGCTCGACAGGCAGAATTACAACCAGAATGGTCAGTTCAGTACCTCTACAAGCTTCAAAGGACATTATAATCCTGCCAATTTCCGTCTGGGACCGGTTTACGATCTTTTCCCTTCAGTAAGCCTTTACGGCGTTTATACGACAGCGGAAGATCCGCCAGGTTCCAATCTGTTCATCGCCAATCGGGGTCAGTTCAGCGGGCTGAGTCATTCACGCCAGGGTGAAATCGGTATCAAGGCCAAAATGTTTTCCGGGCATGTCATTGCCACACTGTCGCTTTTCGATATCCGCCGTACCAGAGTTCTCGTTCAGACTGGCCAGGACACCGTATCAACAGCCGGAAGCCAGCACTCACGTGGCGTTGAGGCGCAAATAGACTGGCATCTGAACAAATATTGGTATTTCTCGGGTAATGTTGCATATACAGACGCGCATTACGGTACTTTTTATCCTGATGCCACAACCAACGCCTCTGGTAATCAGATACCAAACGTTCCTGCAGTAACAGCCAATCTCTGGGCAGTATGGTCTTCTGCATTTGACCTGCCTGTCGATCTGGGTACAGGCATGCGCTATGTTTCGGCACGTAAAGGCGATTTCGCCAACACGCTCTCACTCAAGGATTATGCCCTGGTGAACGTCTTTACGGCATGGCATATCCGCAAAAACTTCACGCTTTATGGCCGCATTGACAACATCGGCAACAAGCATTTTGTCCAGTGGGCTGACACGAGTTATCCATCCGAAGTCCTGATTGGTGCGCCGCGATCATTCTCGGTCAGCATGCAGGCTGGATTTTAATCCCAATAGAACGCAGGACAATATGACTTACCTCAGGGGCAGAAAACCTCTCCGCCCCTGAGACCGTACACGGTAGAACTTCTGAACTGGCAGTTGTCGAGCCAGTTCATCCTGTTACGCACGCGGCTCTTTACCTTCGGGAAAAAGAGAAATCAGCCGATTGACACGACGTGTCATTCTCGGATGAGTCATCAGGATCTCTCGGCAGAAACCGGCAAAGCCGGGCACATGCCTCTCCTGTGCGGCAAAAGCAGCAGGATTCATCCTGTGATTCAGCCTTTTTGCGCCACAAGCAATCATCTGCAACGCGGTCTGTGCATCTCTCTTGTTGTCGACCAGTGACGCACCGACAGCGTCACAGCTGTATTCGCGCGCGCGGGAATAAGCCGGATAAAGAAAGGGAACGAAGCTTGCCGGCATACGCACAAACTCCTTGAACGAGTTGAGATGCCCCAGAACATGATGGGCAATCTCATGGCCCATAACGAACCGGAGCTGTGCATCCTCTTCGGCTTCAACGATCGCGGAGGTCAGCAGAACATAGCGCCCTCGCGAAAGACGCAAGGCAAGCGCATTCATTACGCCATGAGAATTATAGATAAATGCCTGAGGAATCTCAGATAACCCCAGTTTCTGGCTCACTTCGACGAAAACCGTGTAAAGTTCTGGAAACTGCTCATCAGTAAGAGCAACCATATTGCCGAACATATGCGCCCGAAACAATGCTGCAAGAAATTTGAGTAAAACCCAGGCTATAACGCCATAGATAACAGCGAAAATCAGGAACACGATCCCGCGCGGCTGAATAAGAAAGCTCAGGATCAGCAATAGCCATATCATAGCCCCGATGACAGTCAGAGCTGCACCGTAACGACCCTCTTTCGGATGCCTGTATATTTTTATATCTGGCTGCATGATTGCCCCTGTCAGAAAATTTCCACTATCAGTCATGTATATTAAATATTGAGTCAATATATGTCGTAATTATTCAATATCTATATTTAATGTGTTTCTGATCAGAAAGAAAACTGCTGAGCAGTATAGGGCACTGGTCCATGGTTTCTGACACTTGGTTTGCGCTCCCATCCACAACCAAGCTATCCTGAGGCAAAACATCGGAAGGGTGGGTATGAACGATCTGACTGCGGTCTTGGCAGATATTGGTATTTTTGTCTGCGTCCCCTGGATGCTGTGGCGCCTGCTTGGCCGTATCATACCCATTGCCGTTATACCGATTCTGATTGGTATCATGGCAGCTGTATGGCATCTGCCACTGCGGAAAATCGGTATCCCGTCCTTTTATGGTGATACGATCGGGTGGATCGCCGTACTTGTTCTGGCCTTCACCGCCGGCATGGAAATGTGGCAGCATCCGGAAGGAGAACCCTCAGCAAATACCCTTCCCAAACCGGGCCTGCTTCGCTTGCTGGGTGGCGCCGCTATCGCCCTCGGCGGTCCGTTTCTGATTGGTTCCCTGCTTGTCTATTTCTTCTTTCTGCCTCTTCCCGGATGGCATGCACCTTCCGTAACACCTTTTATCGCTGCGGCCTCCATCGGTCTTTGCATCGCTGTCAGCGCACTTCCCGTACTTATCGGCATTGTCCGTGAGCTTCCTGTTGCAGACAAACCCATCGGCCAGCTTGCTCTGAAACTAGCTGTTATTGATGACGCCACATTATGGATTGGTCTGGCCGTTTTACAGATTGCCGCAGAACGTCAGGCTGCCATGCATAGCTGGGGAGTAAGGGAAGCAGGCGCAGTAATTCTGCTGATACTTCTGGCTGCCGGTGGATCATTGGCATCCCGGCACTTTCGAAATCCGCCACGCTTTCTGGTCTGGGCTGTCGTTCCACTTTATCTGAGCCTGGGTTCCTGGGCGAGCATGACACTCGGGTTACATGAACTGATTGGGGCTTATTTCGCCGGGGCGTTCATGCCACCTTCATGGGTGAGACGTCTGCCCTTCGAGGCTATCTCGACCTTTGCGCTCGTATGGGTAGCCCCGCTCTTCTTCGGCCATAGCGGCCTGCATATCAATGGCGATGCCCTCACCTGGCCTTCAGTGCTGGCTTCTCTCTCACTTGTGGTCATTTCGATCGTGGTCAAAATGGGTTCAATATACATCTTTCCGCCCTCCCAGGGTCTGTCACGTCGTCAGACACTCGGCTTGGGAGCCTTGTTGCAGTGTAAAGGACTGATGGAAATTGTGGCTGCAACCATTCTGCACGAACAGGGTATGTTGTCAGAATTTGCCTTTGCCTCCCTGATGGTCCTGGCCGTCATTTCTACCCTCCTGACTGGGCCTTTGTTTCACTGGCTCAAACCCAAAGCGACCTCTCCTGCCTGAAAGAGAGGCCGCTTCCTAAAACCATAAACTATATAGGAATTACCGATTTTTCGCAGTCTTTGACACGCTGAGACAAATGTAATTCCTGAATATTAGGGCATCAGGAGAGGGATTTTGAAAACAATATTTCTCCTCTCCCTGTATCAGTCCTCATAGACAAGGCTATACTGTTTATTTTTTCGTTCAATGCGTCCAAAACCACCTTCACGAAGATGCATTCCAGCAATTAGCACCTCTTCAGAACTGACGTGGTCAAGCAGCCGTGCTCGTGTCTCAGCTGCAAGGCTCGGGTTCAGGTCGAAAGCAATCGACACATCAGGGCGTGGAATCTGGATCTCTGGGAAATGAACGATGTCCCCCCATATCAGAAGGTTTCGACCGCCGGATTCAACACGATAGCCGGTATGCCCCGCCGTATGTCCCGGAAGAGGCACGGCCGTCAGGCCGGGAGATACCTCGCCACCTTCAAAAAGACGTAACCTGTCCCGGTAATTCTCGAATATCTGGCGCGCCATGAAAAAGTTCCCACGCACCCGCTCACTTGCGCGGCTCAGATTGCCATCATCCTGCCAGAACTCGATTTCTCGCCTATGGACGACAAGCTCGGCATTCGGGAAAAGGACCTCTCCGTTTTTATCCAAAAGCCCAGCGACATGATCTGGATGAGCATGCGTCAGCAGAATTGTGTCGACCCCAGAAGACTGCACTCCGGCCTGCGGAAGATTGGACGCCAAAAGGCCTCCCCATTGCCTGAAACCACCAGCCCCGGCGTCAATTAGGACCGTGCGACCACCTCCGCGTACCAGATAGCAGTTTATATGAATGGAGGAGGTATCCTTCACCCCCGCTTCATCTTCCATCCGCGCGGCATCCGGGGGCTCAATATTCGAAAGGAGATTAAGACTGGCGCTCAGAGTGCCGTCGCTGATCGCCGTGACTGTGAAATCTCCGACCTGCTGGGAGGGGAATTGTGTAGCCGACATTATTCTCTCCTGAGTTCTCTGCCTGGCAGTCATTCAGTTGCAGACGTGAATGACTCTGGTCGGATATCCAAGGCAGAGATTACGGATGGAAAAGTCCATGTTGCGCTTAATGCTGTCACCGATTTCCTCCATGAATTCTCCCACGAAAGAAACTGTTCGAAACAATGCCAGCAAAATTGAACGTCGGCAAAGACCGGATATCCACGACCGTGTCGGACAGCTTTTACCGAATGGAGAGCGTTATCCCGCTCAAGTTCACGAGACACTCGACCGCTTAGAACGAGACAGTCAGGTGCTCTATTATTCTGCTTTTTCATATGGATTTTGGATACGAGAAAGCCCGCTTGTGAGAGCGGGCTTTGATTTGGTTGCGGGGGCAGGATTTGAACCTGCGGCCTTCAGGTTATGAGCCTGACGA